>Ga0209345_10004155_pt1 | contig 14191 bp, 14 predicted proteins | sample Cruoilmetagenom7_FD_187294 | JGI IMG/M metagenome (GOLD analysis project Ga0209345, IMG submission 187294) | Oil polluted marine microbial communities from Coal Oil Point, Santa Barbara, California, USA - Sample 7 (SPAdes) (version 2) | ecosystem: Environmental > Aquatic > Marine > Oil seeps ... | reverse complement strand
CAATTTTAAACAAATATCATGAGAAAAACTATTTTAGTAACCGGGGCAACCGGAAATATTGGAAGTTATGTCATTCCACAGTTACTGGAAGCAGGTGCAAGGATTAGGGCATTGGTAAGGAATGTCAGTAAAGCTTCCAGCCTGGCTGAAGCAGGTATAACATTGTTTGAAGGAGATTTCTCTAACCCGGAGAAGGTTAAGCGCGCTGTAGCAGATGTAGATGCTATACTTGCAATTACACCGGCGGGACCGGAGGCTGTGATTCAAGGAAATGTGTTATTAAATGCTGCAAAGAATTCTGGATCAACGTATTATGTTCGCCTATCAGCAATTGGCGCCGCCCCGGATGCCCCCACTGAAAACGGCCGGTTGCATTTTCAGAGTGATGAAACATTGATCAAATCTGGCTTGCCCTACACTATACTGAGGCCACATTATTTTATGCAAAATATATTTGGCTCTCTGAACACCATTAAAACTGATGGCAATATGTATTGGGGAATGGGAGATGGAAAACTGGGGATGATAGATGTTCGTGATATTGCTGATTGCTGTGCCTCCCTGTTGCTTGGCAGTGGGCATGAAGGTAAAATATATACGCCCACCGGTCCCGATACCATTTCATTTCATGATATCGCAGATACGATATCCAAAGGAATAGGCAAGCCCGTTACTTACGTGCCTATATCCATTGAGGCTGTTGGTGAAGCTATCAGAAATGCCGGATGGGGAGAATGGGGAGCCAATGTGATGATGGATTACTCCAGGGCATATGCCGAAGGTTGGGGAGAATTTACCAATGATGATGTTGAAATTATCACCGGCAAAAAATCCCGCAGTTTCCAACAATTTTACGATGAAGTTTTTGCCGACACCCTGAAAAGTTAGTACGCTTTGTATTGATCTTACCCAGGCTGTCAGGGTTTTTTGTATTTTTAATTCCCGGCAAAGCATCTTAAAATAGCGGGGAGTTAAATGAACAGCATTGACATTCTGGATAAATTAAGAGGTAGCTCCATTGGTGAGGGGATTTTGTTCCACCCAATCCTTATGCATTTTGCTGCCCGATATAGTAACACCACTTACCGTCGTTTTGCAAGTGACTACAGGGTCCTGGTGGAAAGCAACATTTGTTGCCAGGAGGATTTTGGGATGGATGCTGTGGGACTCATATCAGATCCATACAGGGAAACATCAGCATTTGGCGCTGATGTGCATTTCCCTGAAGACAGTGTCCCGCAATGCCGGCAGGCAATTGTGAAATCCATCGAAGATGCCAGGCAGTTAAAAAATCCTGATATTTACAAAACGGATAGAACCCTTGACCGTATAAATGGTGCTAAAGAATATCGAAAGCGCCTTGGAAATTCTGTTCCCATCATTGGATGGATTGAAGGCCCGCTGGCAGAGACATGTGACCTGGCAGGGGTTAATGATACACTGCTCAACCTGATCATGGAACCTGATCTTGTCAAGATTCTCATCGATAAAACAACTGTAACTGCCAAGGACTTCGCCAAAGCCCAGGTGGAGGCTGGTTGCGATATCATCGGCATGGGGGATGCAATCTGTTCACAGATATCTGATGACCAATACCGAAATTATGTCAAGGAGAAACACGGGGAAATTGTTGATTATATTCACTCCCTTGGTGCTGGTGTAAAAATCCATATATGTGGGGACATAACCCACCTGCTGCCCGATCTGAAAGATGTCAAACCAGATATTCTGGACCTCGACTGGATGGTTGATATGGAAGATGCATTTGACATTCTGGGAGATGAAGTTTTCCGCTGTGGGAACCTGGATCCCGTTAGCATTATAGAACGATATTCCTCAGAAGACCTTGCTATGGAGGTCGGGGAAATCTGCAGAAATGAAAAGGATAGGAAATTCATCCTATCGGGGGGATGTGAAATTACTGTTGATACACCGGTTGAAAACCTGCATATCATGCGAAAAATATCTACACAAAATGAATAAAATATTATGTTGCATTATTATAGTAGGACTGATTTTTTCCGGATGTAGGAACGAGAAGCTTCAATTCGTATCAGCACCTGAAATATTAAAAAATCCAAATGAAAGTGTTGTTTTGGCCGCTGTCCTGAAATTTCAAACCAATAAACCGGTTACTACTGAAATTATTTTGGACAGTGAAGATCATTCACTGACCCTGAGTTATGATAGTACATACAATACGTCAAAGGGATTACCTGTTTTGGGGATGAAACCCGGCAGGTCATATCAGGTCAAATTAATACTCCAATCCCCAGGGGAAACATTAGCATATAAAAAGAACATGATTTTCAATACACCGGAGCTTCCAGAAGATCCTGTCGAATTTCCTGTATTCAAGGTGACTACACTTGAGAAAGATCAGATAGAACCTGGGATCACCTTGCTGAACCCCAGGAGAAGGAGCCTTGACCAGGCAAGATTAAACATAAACTTCGGGATGCTGGTAGCCATTGATGAGATGGGGGAAGTAATCTGGTATTACCGTACCAATTACAGGATAAGTGATTTTAACATTCTCCCAAATGGACATATTGCCTATATGACCCAGGATTTCCGTCTGGTGGAAATCGACCTGCTCGGGAATGAAATCCATTCCTGGTATGCAGCCGGCCGCCCATATGATACCCCGCAGGATGGCACCCCTGTTAAGGCATTAACTTTCCACCACGATGCTTTTCCGATGGGCAATGGGAATTATTTAATGCTGGGATCAGAAGACAGGACTATAGAAAATTACTACACATCCGAAACTGAAGAATTTGCTCCCCGCAAAACCCAGCGCGTTATGGGAGATGTAATCTATGAGTTTAATCCGGAAGGAGAGATCGTATGGGAGTGGCATGCTTTTGATCACCTGGATCCCATGCGGATTGGCTATGAAACGTTCAGCGGCTACTGGAACAGGAGAGGATTCCCTGATGTTATAGACTGGAGCCATGCAAACACTGTCTTATATGATCCGGATGATAACACCATAATGGTAAACTTCAGGTACCTCAGTTCCATTTTAAAAATTGACAGGAATACCAGGAATATCAAATGGATATTCGGAGAGCCCTCAGGCATTGCTGACAATCTAAAGTCAAAACATATCGGGATGGAAAAGGGTGATTGGTTCTGGCATCAGCACTCCCCCAGTTTATCCCCCGACGGGACCTTGTTTATTTTTAACAATGATAACTATAAAGCATGGCCATTCGATAAGATCTCAGAAACCACACTCAGCTATGCCGCGGCATATAAAATCAATGAGGAAGCCCGCTCTGCAGAACTATTGTGGACATCCAGGATACCCGGTGAAACGGGATTGGCCAGCTTTGCCATGGGTGATGTGGACTGGCTGGAGAGAACAAACAACATACTGGTTTCATACGGAGCATTGCGTCCCAGCATAGAATTTGGATATGAACGCAACTGGAGCATGATCCGTGAATATACATATACCAGACCTGCCAGGGTGGTTTGGGAGTTACACATCTCTTCCAGTGAAAAAAATGATGGTCAAAGTGTGGGGTGGACCATCTTCAGTGCTGAGAGACTTGATTTTTTATTTTAAACCAAAATCATGAACGAATTTGAGGTGCAATGCAAGGAGTTAGAAAGTCTTCTCAAAGAATGGGGACCAAAGCTTAAGTCCATGCCTCAGGACCTGATCCTGACAAGGCACAATAACCAGGACCGCAACATAAAACAAATTGTCGGGCATATGGTGGATTCAGCTTCTAACAATAGACACCGTATCGTGCATTTGCAATACAGGGAGAGTCCCCTCCGTTTTCCGAATTATGCTACCCAGGGCAACAATGACAGGTGGATCTCCATCCAGGATTATGCGTCTGCAGATTGGCATAACCTGGTGAATTTGTGGAAATACACCAACCTGCACATCGCGCATGTAATGAGACATGTAGACCTCTCAAAGCTGGAGAACCAATGGTACTTTAATGAAAGTACACTCATTTCATTAAGGGAAGGGATTGTGGACTATCTACGGCATTTCAAATTGCATCTTGATGAAATCACCGAACTGGAAAACATGGATGGGTTTTAAGTATGGCAGCAAAAGACAATAATCAGGAGATCAGATTTGGCATCATGTGCAGGGGCACTGTTTTTCCTGCCTGGCAGGCGGATTCAATAAACAAGCTTCTTTCGCTCGGCAATGTATCATGTAAACTTTTAGTGGTTGAAGAAAATCTCCCGGCAAACGAAAAAAAGAAACTGAAGTACTTGTTCTGGTATGCATTTAACAGCTTTTCAAACAAGCAGTTCAAGTCAAACAGACAGGCAGATAAGTCCAGGGAACTAGAAGCGGTACCAACCTTGATTTGCCATACTGATACGAGTGAGAACAAAAATTTTCATTTCAAAGATCAGGATATTGAGAAAATTAAGGAAGTTAAACTGGATTTCATCCTTAAATTTGGTTTCGGAGAAATCGGAGGCAAAATCCTGGATGCTGCCAATTATGGGATCTGGTCCTTTCATCATGATGACAAACAGTTATACAGGGGTGGACCGCCAGCATTTTGGGAAATATATAAGGATGATAAGATTACCGGGGCAATATTAGAAAGACTCACAGATAAGCTGGAAAAAGGTAGAGTGCTGAAAAAGGGTTTTGTTAAGACCAAATATTCTTATGCCAGGAACAGGGACCAGATCTATAAAGAAACCAGCAGGTGGCCGGCCCTGCTTTGTATGGATATCCTGAATGGCCATACAAATCAATTCCAAACAATCACGGGCGAAACTAAGGCTCCCATTTACCAGTATCCGCGGAATTGGCAATTAGCAGTTTTTCTATTTAAATCAATCTACTATAACCTCAGGGAAGCCAGTCGAAGCTTGTTCTATACTGATTACTGGAATATTGGTATTGTAAAAGCACCAATTTCGGCATTCCTTGATGAAGAAAAACCTGAAGCCGACTGGTATCCTTTACGTTCCAGGAACAGGTTCCTGGCAGATCCATTCTGCCTGGTAGATGAAACCAACAAACACAGGTTGCATATTTTTTATGAGACATACCCGTTTAAAGAATCCAGGGGTAAACTGGATTATATTTTATATGAGCAATCCTTTGGGCCTGAACAAAAGCTTATTAAGGAAAAGTTTCATCTATCGTATCCTTATCCCATAAAACACAATGATGATTATTACCTGGTCCCTGAAGCATATGAATCTAACAGTGTATTCATGTACAAGGCTGCTGATTTCCCACTTTCCTGGGAAAAATCTCATGTACTTATGGATGGCTTTGCTGGCATTGACAATACAATCATTAAACATGAAGGTAAATACTGGATGTTTTCAACTGACATAAGAGACGGCTCTCATCACAATTTGAAACTCTTCTATGCTGAAGATCTTTTCTCAGAATGGGTACCGCATCCCAAAAATCCTGTTAAAACAGACATACGCTCGGCCAGGCCAGCCGGGACACCTTTCCTTCACAAAGGCAGCTGGTATCGCCCAAGCATGGATTATGCAGAAAAAATCGAGGGTAGGATCGTTATAAACAAAGTGCTTAAATTGTCTGAAACTGAATATGAAGAAACTCCCGTAAAAGTAATTGATCCTTATACAGATACCCACTTTTCAGACAAAATCCACACCCTGTGTGATGCGGGGGAATACACCATTATAGATGGTGGGAAAGAAGCCTTTATTTTCGGCAGTATTCACTTTATCCTTCATAAAGTCAATTTAATAATTAGGAAAATTAAGTTGATAATAAGATAAACAGAATCCTGCGACGATGAGTGCCTGGTCAAATATCGAAGTTTCACGCGGGAATGCAGAGATTTCCAGCATCAACAAGTTGGAGGAAGCATTGGGTAAGTATCCAGACCATGTCAGGCAAATCAGGGAGCTGATCACAAGATTTGAAGTTTGCCATTTCAAATATCTACAGCATTTAGAATACATCAGGAAATCAATCATAAATATGCGTCCTTATACTGATCCCGGTAACATTGGCCAAAACCACATCCAGCATGGTGATAAGGCCTGGAAAGCTGATAAAACGGGCAGGGCCTTCATGGGACAACAATATTTATGGGCCATGAAGAACTGGGTGGATGCAAAAAAAAAGAACAAACCACCTGAATATAATGAACAACTTGCCGGTGAGATCGAATCCTGGCTAGGGGAAAAAAGCCCGGAAAAAGTTAAACTGGTCAAATTACTGATAGCCAGGTTGATGTGGGATTGGAAAACACTTGAACTATTAAGCCAGAAATCCATGGAAGAGATCAGCCAGGAAGGAAGTGAAAGGGGATTAGAATACCAGATAATAAGAATGGACATATGCCATTTTGCCTTTCCTGTTCACCTTATCAATGTCATCCGGGGAATTGGAAAAATGAGACCTGTAGAAAGCTTTGAAGGATGTGGTATTTGTAACAGACCTATCAAAAAATCAATACATTCAGAACTTGGAAAAATAAATGATTGGCTAATTTCCAGAAAAGAAGCTCCCAACACTGGACATGACCGGGAGGAACTTACCAGGATTTGGTTGTTTGCATGCCTGGCCAAAACCATCAAAGAACAGACTGGTTTGAATGTAATGCTTCACTTACCTGAAGATGGCTGATAACATCTGGACACTATAACCCACAAATGGACAGGCCCTGTCAAGGCAAGTCTGCTCAATCTGGTTATATCCTTGCTGCGTGGAAGAATCCAAAGAGAAGCAATATCCGAATTAACTGAATTTAAAACCATTGTGAAAACCAATGGTGTAAAATTTTCTTAATATATTTGCCAAACCCACTGCCAAACAAGTAAGATGCAGGATTCCTGAAGGATCCACTCATATGAAGTTTATAGTGGCTGCAAATGTTCACAGATTGTTAAATTAATATAAAAGAAAAATGAAAAAAATTGTATTTCTAACCCTGGGAGTAGCAGGATTGATCCTGCTTAGTTCCTGTTCAAGTCTGAAAGTATATTCTGATGTGGACTTATCTGTTGATTTCACCAAGTACAAATCTCTTGAATATTACGGATGGGCTGAAGAGAGCGATCAGCTCCTCACCACTCTTGATAAAGAAAGAATCGAAACGGCTTTTGGTGAAGAATTTAAGAAACGCGGAATCGATGTTGTAGAGAGTGGCGGAGATATGATCGTGACCCTTTTCATAGTGGTTGAGAAGAAAAAAGGTGCCACAGCTCATACATCATCCATGGGCGGGGGCTACGGAGGTTATTATGGTGGTTTTTACGGTTATGGACCCGGTTACGGCTGGGGAGGCGGACACTCGACAACCACTGTAACGGAATATGACTACAATGTAGGAACCCTTGTATGCGATGTTTTCGATGCAAAGGATGAAAAATTGATATGGGAAGGTATCGGTACCGGAGAGATCAATGAAAATCCGAAAAACCGTGAAACGAATATTCCCAAAACGGTCAAGGCCATAATGTCAAAATACCCTGTACCGGCTGCAGGTCAGTAGCCGCAGGCCACAATAAATAAGTTAAAGAGATGTGCTCTTGGTGCATCTCTTTTATTTATTTACGACTTATGTCAAATCGTTTTCCGAAGGTTAGCCTGACCTGCCCGGTGCCCAGGTTTACCTCCGATACATTATAGCTGAAATTCCTCAGAATAACAGACATGGTTAATCCCATGTAAAAATGTTTGAATTCGTAGCCAACCGCTGATCTCGCGATTAATTGCATACCTATGGTGTTAATAGATCTTTGATTATCATCCAGTGTTTTTAGATCAAACCGGCGATATCCGATACCAGGGAATCCGGAGAGATTTAAAAAGAAATTCTTTCTTAATACAAAAGTGTATATATATCCGGCTGACACACCTATGGTAAAAGCATCAAACTCTTTAAGATCCACAGATTGACTAAGTGCTATTGGCAATTCAGGAGGGATGAATCCCTGTTCCGATCCTACCTTGTCCTTATAGAGGAATAAACCTGCGGCAAAACTGCCGGCACTTTTCTTCTGGATCTGGTTCCTCAGGTATGCTGCCTTTACGGAGAGCTCGTCTGAATTGAAAATATAATGAACGCTTCCGCCATAGGAGAACACCCAGAGATCTCTTGCAGTGGGGTAATTAGGATTATCCCAAGGAATAAAATCCGATGGATTGGCCATATAATAGCCTTTATATTGCTGAATAAATCCATCTGCAGCCAGGTGTTTCCCAAAATAACTCAATTGCATATCAAATCGCCCGGTTTCACCCTTCTCCTCAATGCTTTTTTTTGAAGCCGGAAAACCAACTGAAAATCCAAAACCTAGCCACTTATAATTAAACCCCAAACCAATACTTCCTGTCCCATTTGGCTGCAGGGAAATCGTTCCCTCAGGAACTTTCAGTTCGAGGGAATTGATTTTGGCCAGGGGATAGATCCTGATAGACAGAAGATGGCTCAAATCCTCATAATAGATCCAGGTTGAATCAATTAACTCATCCTCATTGGGAAATGCTGAAACAGTCCAGACCGATGACAGAAATAATGTAAGAAGAAAATATTTCACAACACGCTAATCAATGACTGCTAAAAATACAAAGTATAGTTCTTTTCGTTACCTGTAAGGTCCTTAATTGATCAACAGGTTAAATAACTGTTAATTATAAAAACGAAACAATTAAAATTATATATTTGAAATTCTTTTTAAAATTAACTGTTTGAAACCATTTTTAAATAAATAAAACCCATTCAAATGAAAAAACTATTATCAATTCTTAGCGTTGTTCTTATTTCAACTGCCATTTATGCTCAGACTGAAAATGACTACCTGGAACTCGCCCGCGATGTTCTGAAAACCGAAAAGAAAGCTGCCATTGCAGAAGTAATGCAACTGACTGATACTGAAAGCACTCCATTTTGGAAACTTTATAATGAGTACCAGGGGAAACTATATCTTGTAGCGAACAAGCAAATTGCTCTCATTAAGGATTTTTCAGAGAATTACGAAACACTAACTGATGAAAAAGCCGATATTTTATGGGTTAATTCCATGGCCCACAGCCAGGAGGTTTTAAAACTGGAAAAACAGTATTACAAGAAATTCAAAAAGATACTGCCCGCAGGTAAAGCCGCCAGGTTTTTCCAGGCCGAGAATAAGATCGAGACAATGATCGATGCTCAACTGGCCCTTGAAATTCCACTTATTGAAACAAACTAGTGGACTGATGAAAAAATCGATTTTAATATTTGGTGTTATCCTTGGACTGGTATTCTTGAATTCCTGTTCAAGTATGAAAGTTTATTCTGATGTTGATTCGTCGGCAGACTGGTCAAACTACAAAACATTTGAATACTACGGATGGGCTGAGGAGAGTGATAAGATCCTGAACAGACTTGACAGGGAAAGGATTGAAAGTGCCTTTGGTGAAGAATTTAAAGCCCGGGGAATGGAATATGTAGAAAAAGGTGGAGATATGATTGTGACCCTTTTCATCGTCGTTGAGCAAAAAACGGGTGCTACAGCCACTACCACTCATATGGGTGGAGGATATGGAGGATATTATGGTGGATATTATGGATATGGCCCAGGCTATGGTTGGGGAGGCGGACATTCCACTACCAGCGTACAGGAATACGACTACGCTGTCGGAACCCTGGTTTGCGATGTTTTCGAAGCAAAGAATGAAAAACTGATATGGGAAGGGATCGGTACTAAAACCGTCGATGAGGACCCGGGAACAAGGGACAAAAACATTCCCAAAGCTGTAAAAGCCATCATGTCAAAATTCCCTGTAAGGCCGGCTCAATAATGTCTTCTAAGTATCTTATCAAGGCAGGTTCGGATCAGATTTTCCGGACCTGTTTTTTTGTTTACACCCTATTGCGGTGCAGGCTGATCTGGCGTCCACCCATCCGTGAGTGTCAACAGGAAAGCCACAATATCCTCTACTTCCTGGTTGCTTAATCCCAGGTCACCCAGCTCCTCAAAATTCACATTATCTGTTACCTCAGGCTCAGGCCATGGCGCCACATCACGGGTATTATAAAACGCCACAACCTGGTAGAGGGTTTTGAACACACCATTATGTAAATAGGGCGGTGTGAGGGCAGCATTCCTTAACGTAGGTACTCGGAATTTACCATTTTCAGCAGGATCATTCACGGTCACTGCCAGTCCCATGTCAACATAATCGAATCCATCCGGATTCAGGTCAGAAGAAAGTTTGTAAAATGGATTCTCAGGATTCTTAGGAGCACCCAGGTTGTCATAGGTGAAATCTGTAAACAGCGGGGGGGTGCCGTCCTCTGATGGTGTACTGGGGTGGCATGCAGCGCAATTTCCTTTTTGCTCAGCAACGAATAATCCCATCCCCCGGATTTCCTGGGCCGATAATTCAGTTTCTCCTTTTAAAAAATAATCATATTTTGAATCAAACCGGTTTAATTCTGCAGATCTTTCATAAGTGGCCAGGGCATCGGCCATATAGCTGAACGCCGTTGATGGGTCATCGAATGCATCCGGACCATAAATTTCCATAAACATATCTGCATACTCAAGTTCTTTCAGCTTATCTCTAATAGAAATGGTATCTAAATTGGCCATTTCAAGAGGGTTTAATGGTGGACCCATAGCCTGTTCCTCCAGGGAGTTGGCCCTGCCATCCCAAAAGAGTCCACCCACCCAAATATTCTCAACAGTATCCATATGTAAGGGCGGAACATATGCTGAATATGCAGCCGGCATGTCATTTCGGTTCCCATACCGTCCCTCAACCGCTCCCTTTGAAACAGGAAGTCCGGTATCAGGGTCAGCAAAAGCAAATTCAGGTTTATGGCAGTCCGAACAATCCTGACCTACTGGGGTAGAGAGACTTGTTTCAAAGAAGAGCAACTTGCCTAGTTGTTCCTTACTGTTTAGTTCTGTATTGGCTGTTGTATCCTGGGCTGAAGGTTTACAGGATATCACAGACAACAATACCAGCAAAGCAAATCCGGATAAAATGAGAATCTGGGTTTTCATGGAAATTTCAGTTTAATTAGGGAAGGTTAATTTAACCAAATAGAAAGAAAAATTCAAACTTTTATAGCTGCAGTTTTGCCCATTTTGGATTTTGCAACTACCTTGGATTTGTGTTACTTTTATTGCTATAGCTGCTAATTTTATTAGTTATGAACCGTCTTTTCCTTGTGCTGGTTTTTTTTCTTTTTGTCTTTCAGGCAAGTGGTGAGAAAATATTCGCCCGGCCTCCTTCCTCTGATACGCTTATTTATCTCTTTCCCGGACAGGGAGCTGACTGCCGGCTTTTCAAGTTTATCGATTTTCCATATGATACCGTTCACCTGGAGTTTCAGGTGCCCGAGAAAAAAACCACCCTTAGAGAATATGCTCACGGAATCATCCCCAGGATTGATACAGGCAGGCCTATTATTCTGATTGGTGTATCCCTTGGTGGCATGATCTGCTCAGAACTTGCAGATACCCTGAAACCGGTAAATACTATCGTGATTTCCAGCGCTAAACATCGTGCGGAGCTACCGGGAAGGTACAGGTTCCAGAAAACCATTCCCTTGAATAAAATCATCCCAAAGGGAATGACAAAATGGGGTGCAAAAGTGCTGGCTCCAATTGTGGAACCCGCTCGTAAGCAGGATTCAGAAACCTTTAATTCAATGATTGACGCCAAAGATCCTACCTATCTCAAAAGAACGGTAGATATGGTCATAAACTGGAATAAGGAGGGTTATGACAATAGTATTATCCATATACATGGCGATAAGGATCATACCCTGCCCCACAGGAAGGTGAGATATGACTACCTGGTTGAGAACGGAACACATATGATGGTCTACATTCGGGGAGAAGAGATCAGTAAGCTGATAAACAAAGTCCTTCACAAAGAAAATATCCAAAAACATAAATTTCCAGGTGAATCCACACAGGATATTGATTAATTTTATTAACCGTAAAACCTGATCATGAAAACAGTGATCCTTCCCGAACTGGCTCCATGCGGTGTATGGTGTGGTGCCTGTCCCTCATACCAGAAATCCTGCCTTGGATGTGCATCTGAAGATCACAATCAAAAGCGTCGCTCAAAGTGGGGATGCAAAATCCGGGTATGTGCTTATGAAAAAGAGAAGGTTGATTTTTGTATGGATTGTGGAAAATTTCCCTGCAAAATACATGATGCCAAACTTGGTAAATCGCATGAAGGAGACCCCAAATTCAAATACCGGCATGAGATCGGAGTGAATTTTAATAAATTAAAAGAACTCGGACAGGAAAAGTATATCATTTTCCAGCAGGAAAGATATGCATGTGGTCAATGCGGGGGACAGGTCACTTTTTACCATTATACCTGCTCTTTATGTGGTCAAAAACAAGTGGTGGATTAATCAGCAGAACGGGGATGCTGAATTAGAATTATTTATTAAATTAGTGCTACGAAATTATTTTTAGTGTCACTATTCAGTAAATAATGAAATGCAGAATCATCAACATCACATTATTAATCTTTTTTAATCTTCTTCATCTATCATCACAATATGCTTCCATCCAGGGTATTATAACCGGTGAGGACGATGGGGAAGGGCTGGTGGGAGTAAATATCCTGTTAAAGGGCTCTTTACATGGTACTGTATCAGGAATACATGGCGATTACATCCTAAGAGATATCCAGGCAGGAAAACAGACGATCATTTTTTCATACCTGGGCTATGAATCACAAGAAGTTTCTCTGGATTTCAAAGTGGGTGAAGAGAAGGATTATAATCTTGTCCTTGTTCCCGGCAGTATTGATTTATCGGCAGTCAGTGTGCAAGCCAGGCAACCTTTCTCAGCTGCTTCTTCAAAAGCGATCCGGGATTTTGACTTAAAAATAAAACCTGTCCGTTCAGCACAGGATATAATGTTATTGGTTCCCGGATTGTTTATAGCTCAACATGCGGGGGGCGGAAAAGCTGAACAGATCTTTATGAGAGGCTTCGATGCCGACCATGGCACTGATGTGGGAATCTCAGTAGATGGAATACCGGTAAATATGGTCTCACATGGCCATGGACAAGGGTATGCGGACCTGCATTTTGTAATCCCTGAGATCATTGAAGGTTTGACAGTTTTCAAAGGACCCTACTTCAGCCAGTATGGCAATTTTGGAACAGCTGGCTCACTTTCATTGACTACGACAGATCATCCAGACCATAACCTGGTGAAACTTGAAGGGGGCATGTTCAACACAGCTAAAGCCACCGCTGTACTTAAAATTCCCACTTCAGGTAAACACCAGAGTGCTTATGTTGCCGGACAATATTACCATTCAGATGGGCCTTTTGAGCGTCCCCAGGGATTCAACCGTGGCAACATTTATGGCAAGTTCCATACCCATATAACAGCTCGCAGTGAATTGGGCATTGGTGTGGGCGCATTCACCTCAGCCTGGGATGCATCCGGACAGATCCCCCAGCGGGCCATTGACAATGGCATGATTAACCGCTGGGGTGCCATAGATGATATGGAAGGAGGAACTACAGGCCGTTATAATATCTCTGTGGATTACCATTTTATGGAAGGTTATGAGCATGATTTTTTGGTCCAGGCCTTCGTTTCGAAATATGATTTTAAACTTTATTCGAATTTCACCTTCTGGCTAAATGACAGTATAAACGGAGACATGATAGAACAGTCAGACAACCGGACCATCTATGGTATCAATACCTATTACGGTTTACGCAAAGTATTGGGCAGTATACGTACACATACCAAGTTAGGCGGAAGCTATCGAGGAGATAACATCGATGTAAGCCTCTGGAAAAGCCCGGACCGGATCCGCAAATCTATACAGAACGATAACAATATCAAAGAGGTCAATATGGCATTCTGGCTTGAAGAGGACCTGGTTTTCAGCCGACTATTTAAACTGCAACTGGGACTCCGTGGGGATTATTTTACTTTTCACTCAATCGATCATCTGGATTATCCTGAATTTCCAGGAAACGGGCTGCCCCATGCAAGCGGTTATGCTCAGTCTACGATATTGAGTCCCAAGCTAAACCTGGTACTATCTCCTGCCAGCAATGTTGATCTTTATTTGAATATGGGGACTGGTTTTCACTCCAATGACGCCAGGGATGTAATCATCTCACAACGCACCCGGGAAATTATCTATGCCAGGAAAAAACAGGGTCTTGATGCAGCAGACATCCAGCAGGAATAGTACCAG
>Ga0209345_10004153_pt1 | contig 14193 bp, 13 predicted proteins | sample Cruoilmetagenom7_FD_187294 | JGI IMG/M metagenome (GOLD analysis project Ga0209345, IMG submission 187294) | Oil polluted marine microbial communities from Coal Oil Point, Santa Barbara, California, USA - Sample 7 (SPAdes) (version 2) | ecosystem: Environmental > Aquatic > Marine > Oil seeps ... | reverse complement strand
TGGCCTTTCTGGGTCGGTTGCACCCTTTAGGTATTCTCTTGGCCGGCACCCTGTTGGCCTTGACCTATATCGGCGGCGAGTTGGCGCAATCCAACATGGGCCTGCCCGCCGCCGCCATCCAACTCTTTCAAGGGATGCTGCTGTTTTTCCTGTTGGCGGTGGACGTGCTGACCAATTTTCGCGTCCGGCTCTCACGACCGGAGGTGGCATGATGATCTTGTCTTCTATTGATCCGGTGCTGCTTCTGGCTTCGCTCATGGTCGCTTCTACCCCGATCCTGCTCGCGGCCTTGGGTGAGTTGGTGGTCGAGCGGGCAGGCGTGCTCAACCTTGGGGTTGAGGGGATGATGATCACGGGCGCCATCTGCGGTTTTGCAATGGCGGTGAATACAGGCTCGCCGCTTGTCGGATTTATCGCAGCCGCCGCAGGGGGGGCCGTGCTGGCGCTTCTCTTCGCGCTTTTGACGCAATTTGCTTTGGCCAATCAGGTGGCAAGTGGCCTTGCGCTGACACTCTTTGGCCTTGGCCTCTCGTCCCTGCTTGGGCAAGGCTATGTCGGGATAAAGCCACCACCTACCGCGCGGCTCGACCTGCCCATCCTGAGCGATCTGCCCTTGGTCGGCAGGGTGCTCTTTTCCCATGACCTGATTGTCTATTTCGCCCTAGCCCTTGTGGCTCTGGTCTGGGCGCTCTTGAAATACACGCGCGCCGGGCTGATCCTGCGCGCGGTGGGCGAGAACCATGAGGCCGCCCACGCGCTTGGCTACAAGGTGGTGCGCATCCGTATTCTGGCGATCCTGTTTGGCGGGGCTTGCGCCGGGCTTGGGGGCGCCTACCTGAGCCTTGTTCGTGTGCCGCAATGGACTGAAGGCATGACCTCTGGTGCGGGCTGGATCGCACTGGCGCTCGTGGTCTTTGCCTCTTGGAAGGCCGGACGGGTTCTACTGGGGGCCTGGCTTTTTGGCGGGGTTTCAGTGCTGCAACTCAATCTGCAGGCTGCGGGCCTTGCCATTCCGGTCGAATATCTTTCCATGTCGCCCTACTTGATCACCATCCTCGTGCTGGTCATCATGTCGGCAGACAAATCCCGCGCGCCCGCCTCATTGGGCCGCATCTTTCACGCCTCGCAATAAGATCACACCAAAAGATCACACCAAAAAATCACAACAGGGAGACCCCGAATGAAACTCACGCATCTACTGACCTCTGCCGCCTTGGCGCTTGGTCTGGCAAGCGCCGGCGTGGCGCAGGACAAGACCAAAGTCGGCTTTATCTACGTGGGCCCCATCGGTGATGGCGGCTGGACCTATGAGCATGACAAGGGCCGCCTCGCCGTCGAGGCGCATTTCGGCGATGCCGTCGAAACTGTCTATCAAGAGAGCGTGCCCGAGGGTGCCGATGCCGAGCGTGCGATCACGCAGATGGCGTTGCAGGGCGCGGACCTGATCTTTACCACCTCCTTTGGCTTTATGGAGCCGACGCTGGCGGTGGCCGAGAAATTCCCGGATGTGAAATTCGAGCATGCCACCGGCTACAAGACGCTGCCCAATGTCTCGACCTATTCCGCCCGTTTCTACGAGGGGCGCGCGGTGCAGGGCCATATCGCGGGCAAGATGACCAAGTCGAACATCGTGGGCTATATCGCCTCTTACCCCATCCCCGAGGTCATTCGCGGTATCAACTCGGCCTATATCCATGCGAAAAAGGTCAACCCGGATGTCGAGTTCAAGATCATCTGGGCCTACACATGGTTTGATCCCGCCAAAGAGGCCGACGCCGCCACTGCGCTGATCGAGCAGGGCGCCGATGTGATCCTGCAACACACCGATTCCACCGCCCCACAGGCCGCCGCCGAAAAGGCGGGCAATGTCGTGACCTTCGGGCAGGCCTCGGACATGAGCGAATACGCTCCGTTCCCGCGTGTGTCGTCGATCATCGACAACTGGGCGCCCTATTACATCGCCCGCACGCAGGCGGTGATGGATGGCACCTGGGAGAGCACGCAGACATGGGACGGCATCGGGCCGGGTATGGTCGGCATTGGTGAGATTTCCGATGCGGTGCCCGCTGAGGTGAAGGAAGAGGCGCTGGCGCTCAAGGCTGCCATGGCCGACGGCATCTATCACCCCTTCAGCGGCCCGCTCAACAAGCAAGATGGCAGTGTCTGGCTGGCAGAGGGTGCTGTGGCAGATGATGGCACACTGCTCGGCATGGATTTCTACGTCGAAGGGCTGACTGGCGAGATCCCCAACTGAGTGGCTGAAACCCAAAACATCATGGCCCCGCCAGCCTAGGCGGGGCTTCTATTTCCTGTGTATGGCGTCAGTTTAAACGTTTCTCTAGGACCAAGAGCGTCATCATGCTCATTGGTGGCAACTCTCGGCGCTCGATCACGCGAAGGCGCGGATCTTGCAACACGCTCTCGATCTCGAAATCCGAATGCCACCCAAGCAGATTTTCGAGCGGCGCTGCCGCCCGTGCCAAACCTGCCCACACGCCGCGTTCATGCTTGAAATGGTTGGTTATGATCACCTGACCACCGGGCCGCAACACGCGCGCGATCTCTGACATGACTGCCTCAGGCTCAGGCACGACCGAAAGCACATGCATCGCTGCCACCATGTCAAAGGTGTTGTCCGCAAAATCCAGAGTTCGCGCATCCATTTGATGCAGAGAGCCCACATGGTTAAGGTCATGCCGTGCCACCCGCGCACGCGCCTTGCGCAACATTTCCTCGCTGTAATCTATGCCAGTCACCCGCACCGCACGGTCATAAGCCTCTAAGGAAAGACCAGTGCCAACACCGACTTCAAGCACATGACCGCCACGGTCATTGATGTGGCGCACTGCGGCACGACGTCCCGCATGGGTTATCCGACCGAAAGTCGCGTCATAAACCGGTGCCCATCGGGCGTAGGAATTTCGTACCGCGTCAAGATCCATTGCTAACCTTTCCAAATTCTTCAGTCAGAGCCTTCACCGGGATACCAGACCAATGCCGCCCAGATTACGACTGCGACATAGGCCAGACACATTACGATCAACGCAGCCCAAGTGAAGATTACGAGAGCGGCAGCCACGCAAGCAAAGGCAAGAAGGAAGAATTTAACATTCTCCCGCGAAATCTTGGTCCGTTTGAATGACCACACCGGTACTGGCGAGATCATCAAGAGGCCGACCCCGGCCATGTAAATTCCAACGATTAAAGCCGGAGGGTGTGGTAGTCCCGGAACCGCAAAGGTCACAAACATCGGCAGCATCGCCAGGAGCGCGCCTGCGGGGGAAGGCAAGCCTTGAAAATAGGCTCCGGAGCCGCCTTTGGCACCCTCTTCCCTAGAGCTTACGTTAAACCGCGCCAATCGCATCACGCAGCAGACTGCAAAGAAGAGCACTGCAATCCAGCCCGCTTGACGAGTGTCCTGTAGACCCCAATAATAAATCACCAGCGGCGCGGCGACGCCGAAATTGACGAAATCCGCCAACGAATCGAGTTCTGCGCCCATGGCGCTCGAACTCCGCAAGAGCCGTGCGAGACGACCATCAAGACCGTCAAGCACACCAGCGATAAGCAAAAGCTGCACCGCGCGCACATAATCGCCCTGCACACCTAACCGGATAGCCGTGACGCCCGCACAGATCGCAGCAACGGTCAACATGTTCGGCAGGAGTTGCGCCAGAGTGACCTCTTTGCGTGCCTTCGGCTCCGGCTCTGGGGTCATTTGTCCAACTCCGCGATCACGGTTTCGCCGGCGACCATGGTCTGACCTACGCGCACACTTGGAGACACGCCTTCGGGCAGATAGACATCAAGACGTGAGCCAAAGCGGATCAGACCGAAGCGTTCCCCGCGTCCAAGATGGGTGCCGGGCTTTACGAAACAGACAATCCGCCGGGCCACGAGACCTGCGATTTGTACCACAGGCAAGAGCCGTCCATCCGCCATCTCGATTACCACGCCGTTGCGTTCGTTATCCGCGCTCGCCTTGTCGAGCGAGGCGTTGAAGAACTTGCCGGGGCGATACGCGACAGCGCTGACCCTGCCAGCGACGGGCGCGCGGTTGATGTGGCAGTTGAAGACGCTCATGAACACGCTTACACGGGTCAGAGGAGTGGTAGGTAGTCCCAACTCGGTGGGTGGCACTGCCGGTTCAATCAGGGACACAATCCCATCGGCTGGGCTGATGATCAAGCCGGGGCGTTCTGGAGTCACGCGCTCGGGGTCGCGAAAGAAATAGTAGCACCAGACGGTGAGGCCCGCGCCGATCCAGCCCAGAACATCCCAGATCATGAAAAGCCCGAGAGTGACGAGCGCAAAGATCGCCACGAACTTGCGCCCCTCAGGGTGCATCGGCTTGATGAAGGTTTCATGCATTTTCATGCGGTGGCGCTCCTTGCGGCGATATCAGTCATCCTTACCCGCCTAAGGCCCCACTCTTCAACATGCAAGGTGACAGCTTTTCTTTGCCGCATCTGCGTGGCAATCTCTGCCGTATGAAAACACACATCACCTCCCCCGATGGAACCCCGGCCAGCCACTTTGCCTTCGGTACGATGCAATTCGGCGATGCCGCGGACGAGGCCGCATCGCGGGCCATGTTTGACGTTTGCCTTGACGCAGGCATCACGCATTTCGATACTGCCCATCTTTATACGGATGGGGCCGCGGAAACTCTCTTGGGTCGGTTCGCGGTACCGCATCGCGACCGGCTGATCATCGCCACCAAGGTCGGCTATTCCGGCGGGGCGGGGCGCGAAAACATCCTCGCGCAGTTCGATATCTCCCGCCAACGTCTTGGTATGGACAAGGTCGAGATCCTCTACCTGCACCGCTTTGATCCCGATACACCGCTGGAGGAAACGCTGGAAACCTTTGCCGAGTTGCGCGCGCGTGGTCAGATAGACCATGTCGGCCTGTCGAATTTCTCAGCTTGGCAGGTGATGAAGGCTGCCTGCATCGCCGCGCGCTTCGACCTCACGATCTCGATCCTGCAACCGATGTATAGTCTCGTGAAACGGCAGGCCGAGGTTGAAATCCTGCCGATGGCCGCCTCCGAGGGGATGGTGGTGGCGGGCTATTCGCCACTCGCCGGCGGGTTGCTGACCGGTAAATACGCGCGGGGCGAAACTGGGCGGCTTACGGGCAATGAACGCTACGCCATCCGCTATGGGCAGGGCTGGATGCAAGAGGCGGCCCTTGCCCTTGGCCAGATTGCGCAAGAGTTGGGCACGGAGTCCGCGACCCTCGCGGTGGCTTGGGCGGCGCAGCACCCGGCTCACCCAGTGCCGATCATTTCCGGCCGCTCTGCCGCCCAGATTGCGCCGTCGCTGGCCGCCCTCGATTTCGAGATGGACGCGGCACTCTATGCGCGTATTGCCGCCCTCAGCCCCGCACCGCCCCCCGCCACCGACCGGACCGAAGAGGCCTAAGCGGATGGAGCGCCGAACCTTGCCTCCCACGGCCTCGGTTACGCATCCCGGCGACGGGGCCAAGTTGCACGCGCCATCGGCAGAACGTAACGCAGCAGCAATCACCCAAGCACTGGCCGAGATAGCCCCTCTGACAGGTCGTGCGCTTGAGATTGCCAGCGGAACGGGGCAGCATGCCGTGGGCTTTGCTCAGGCAATGCCCGGTCTCGACTGGCAACCGACCGAGGTTGATCCAGAGCGGCGTGCAAGCATAGACGCATGGGTGACGGACGCTGGCTTACCCAATCTGCGCGCCTCCATCGCGCTCAATGCGATCAAACCGGGTTGGGGCGCGGGGCAGGGTGGCCGCGCCCTGATCGTGCTCATAAACTTGTTGCATCTCATCACGACACCGGAGGCGCAAACACTGGTGCAAGAGGTGGCTTTTGCCCTTGCGCCTGGCGGGCGGTTTGCCCTCTACGGACCGTTCCTGCGGTCTGGACAGGCCACATCCGAGGGCGACGCCCGATTTCACGCGAGCCTCATCGCGCAGGACCTCGCCATCGGCTACAAGGATCTGGAGGATGTCCAGACCTGGCTGCGCACGGCGGGATTGATCCTGATCGACACCCGCGCGATGCCTGCCAACAATGTCCTCTTGATCTCCGAACGCCCCGCCTGATCTGAATCAAGGCCACGGGCGATGCGGCATGGTCTCTGCCGGGACAGAAACCAGCATGGAAGGCAAGCCAATGAGTTGGCCAGACAAGATCGACACCACCCGGCAAGAATTGCGCGCGCTCAATGCGCTCATTCCCGACACGGCCCGCGCCTTTGGCGGGTTGGGCAAGGCCGTCAAGGAAGGCGGCACGCTTGACTTCAAGGTCAAGGAATTCGTGGCCCTCGGCATCGCAGTTGCCACCAAATGCGAACCCTGTATTGCCCTGCATATGGAGGCGCTCATTCGCACGGGTGCCACCCGCGAAGAGGTGGGCGACGTCCTGTCCATGTCGATCCAGATGGGTGGTGGTCCTGCGATGATGTATGCCGCCAAGGCGCTCGCCTGTTTCGATGAACTGGCGGAAAACTGACCATGAGAGAGTGAGACGGCCAAATCTTCCCCTTTGTCATGATGAGGAATCATGTTTGGCTGAATGTCAGGTTTAGTCAGTGCAGGGAGTTTGAGCGATGTCTATCATGAAACTACTACAGCAGGCGCAGGGCGGTCAGGGCCTTGGGCAACTCGCGGCGCAACTTGGTCTTGATCAAAGCACGGCGAACCAGTTGACGCAGATGTTGGCCCCAGCCATCGGATCAGCCGCCAAGCAGCGCGCGCAGCAAGGCGGCATTGAGAATGTCCTTGGTGCCCTGCGCGGCGAGGATCAGGCGCCGATGTTCGAGGACGCTGAGGCCGCAGCAAGCCCGCAAGGTCAGGCACAGGGCATGGCCTTTCTCGAACAGCTGATGGGCGGGCGGCAAGAGGCCGAAGGCTTGGCGCAAGAGGCGGCGCAACGTGCCGGAGTGGACATGACAAAGGTCAGCCAATTTCTTCCGGCACTCGCTGCGATGGCACAGGGCGGCTTGCAAAAGCAGATGCCCGACAGTCAGATTGACGGGTTGATGCAGGCCTTTTCGGGCGGCGGGCAAGCCTCCGGTGGGGGCCTCATGGGCATGATCGGCGGCTTGTTGGGCGGTTCCTCCAAGGGCGAGGCGGGTGGCCCGGATATGTCCAACCTGTTGAAAATGTTTGATGAAGATGGGGATGGTTCGCCCTTGGACGATATCCTTGGGAAATTTATGCGCTAAACCGGGCATCTGGGATTGAACGGGCTGCCCTTGGCGGCCCGTTTGCGGTAGGCTGATCGGAATGCTGCCAGAAACAGGTATTGCGATGTTCCGTGCGTTAGTCGTGTTGATGCTGCTATCCTTGCCAGCGTTTGCAACCGAGCGGTTCGGCGATTATGCGCCGGTCGATTTCGGCCCGCGCGGCCCCTCCGCGTTTCCTGTGCATGGCATCGACGTGGCGCGCTTTCAGAACGAGATTGATTGGCCGCGTGTATTTCTGGCCGGGGTGGCCTTTGCCTTTATCAAGGCTACCGAGGGCGGCGATCTCAAGGATGCGCAATTCGACCGTAACTGGCAGTTGGCCGCGCGTGAGGGCATTCCGCGCGGGGCCTATCATTTCTACTATTTCTGCACCCCGCCCGACGTGCAGGCGCAATGGTTCATCCAGAATGTGCCGCGCCGGGGCCGCGCTTTGCCCCCCGTTCTCGACATGGAGTGGAACCCGTTTTCGCCGACCTGCGTGGTGCGCCCACCGGGGGCAGAGGTGCGGCGTCAGGCGCGGATATTCCTGGATATCGTGGAGCGTCATTTCGGACAGCGCCCGATCATCTACACCACGCCGGAATTCTACCGTGAGACGGGTATCGGACAGCTCGAGGGTGTCGAATTCTGGCTGCGTTCAGTCGCGCAAACACCGGACAAGGTCTATCCTGAAAAGCGCTGGACCTTTTGGCAATATACGGGAAGCGGAGTTGTGCCGGGGGTCGAGGGAGGTGTGGACATCAACGTCTTTGCCGGAACGGCCGCAGATTGGCAAAGATGGCTTGGCGCTCATTGGAAATAGGGGGCACCGGATGGCACCCCTTTGTTTTCTTAGCTGTCCTTGCGGATCGTCTCGTTCTTCGGGTCATAGGGGCTGTCGCAGGTCACGACCGCATCCCAGAGCTGATCGAGCATCTTGACCTTGAGTTTGGTGCCCTCAACCGCCCGTTCAGGTTTGACATAGCCCATGCCGATGGATTTCCCGAAGGCCACAGAATAACCGCCCGAGGTCAGGCGACCCACGCGCTCGCCCTCGGGCGTATAGAGCACTTCACGACCCCAGGGATCGGCATCGCTCGGCCCGTCGATCAGAAGCGTGCAGCACTTCACGCGCACGCCGGTTTCGACCATCCGGGCCTTGCCACGGAACTCCTTGTCCAGATCGACAAAGCGCGGCAGATCGGCCTCGAGCGGGGTGGCGTCGCGGCCCAGTTCGTTGCCAAAGGCGCGATAGCTCTTTTCCTGTCGCAGCCAGTTCTGCGCGCGTGCCCCCACCAGCTTCATCCCGTGCGTCTCACCTGCCTTTTCCAGCAGGTCGAAGAGGTAGGCCTGCATCTCGATCGGGTGATGCAATTCCCAACCCAACTCGCCGGTATAGGCGACGCGGATGGCGTTGACCGGGCACATGCCCAGCTCGATCCGCTGCGCCGAGAGCCACGGGAAACGCTTGTTGCTGAGCGCAGTTGCCGGATCGGCATCTTTGATCACCTCATTGAGCACCGCGCGCGATTTCGGCCCGGCGATGGCAAAGACCCCCCATTGCGTCGTGACGTCCTGAATTTCGACATAGCCGAATTCTGCCGCCATATCCTCGGCGGATTTGCGCAGGTAATCGGCATCGTATTCCGTCCAAGCCCCGGCAGAGACGAGGTAATATTCATGCTCCTTGAGGCGCACGATGGTGTATTCCGTACGCGTCGTGCCATGCTCAGTCAGCGCATAGGTCAGGTTGATGCGGCCCACCTTGGGCAGTTTGTTGCAGGTGAACCAATCAAGGAAGGCGGTCGCCCCCGGCCCCTTGACCATATGTTTGGAAAACGCGGTGGCGTCGATCAGGCCCACGCCCTCACGGATCGCGCGCGCCTCTTCCACGGCATATTGCCACCAGCCGCCGCGCCGAAAACTGCGGGCATCGTGGTCAAAGTTTTCGGGCGCATCGAGAGGCCCGTAATAGTTGGGACGTTCCCAGCCATTTACGAAACCGAATTGCGCGCCGCGCTTCTTTTGCCGGTCATAAGCGGGCGCGGTGCGCAGCGGGCGACAGGCCGGGCGCTCTTCATCCGGGTGGTGCAGGATATAGACGTGATCGTAGCACTCTTCGTTCTTGCGCGCGGCAAACTCGGTCGTCATCCAGTTCGACGAATAGCGCTTGGGATCAAGGCTCGCCATGTCGATCTCGGCCTCGCCATTGACCATCAACTGCGCGAGGTAATAGCCGGTGCCGCCTGCGGCGGTGATGCCAAAGCTGAAGCCCTCGGCCAGCCACATGTTGCGCAGCCCCGGTGCGGGACCGACCAGCGGGTTACCATCGGGCGTATAGCAGATCGGGCCGTTGAAATCATCCTTGAGCCCCGATTCCTCACAGGACGGGATGCGGTGGATCATCGCCATATACTGCTCTTCGATCCGCTCCAGTGCTAGCGGGAACAGGTCGGCGCGGAAACTGTCCGGCACGCCATACTCAAAACAGGCGGGGGCGTTTTTCTCATAAACACCAAGAATCCAGCCGCCGCGCTCTTCGCGCACATAGCTCTGCGCATCGGCATCGCGCACCACAGGATGCTCCTTGCCGCCATTCTTGCGGAATTCGACCAATGCCGGGTCCTGATCCATCACGACAAACTGATGCTCAACGGGGATTGCCGGGATCTTGATGCCCAGCTTCTTGGCGGTGGTCTGCGCATGGTTGCCGCTTGCGGTCACGACATGCTCGGCCGTGATGACAATCTGCTCGTCCGACGGCACCAGATTGCCACCCTTTTCCACCATCTTGGTGCAGGTCACTTCCCACGCGCTGCCCGTCCAATGAAACGCATCCGCCTGCCACTTGCGCTCGATCATCACGCCCCGCTGGCGCGCCCCCTTGGCCATCGCCTGCGTCACATCGGCGGGGTTAATATAGCCGTCGGTGTTGTGATAGAGCGCGCCCTTGAGGTCAGAGGTATTGATCAGCGGCCACCGCGCCTTGATCTCATCAGGTGTCAGCCATTCGTAGGGAACGCCGCAGGTCTCGGCAGTTGAAGCATATAGCCTATACTCATCCATCCGCTCGTCTGTCTGCGCCATGCGCAGGTTGCCCACGACGGCAAAGCCAGCATTGAGCCCGGTCTCGGCCTCCAGCGTCTTGTAGAAATCGACCGAATACTTGTGAATATGCGTGGTCGCAAACGACATGTTGAAGAGAGGCAGCAGTCCGGCCGCATGCCACGTCGAACCAGAGGTCAGCTCGTCGCGCTCCAGCAGCATGACATCCTCCCACCCGGCCTTGGCCAGATGATAGGCAATCGAGGTGCCAACGGCCCCACCGCCGACGACGAGGGCTTTGACCTGGGTTTTCATGACGTGCGACTCCCTTCGGGTGACTTGAGTTGCGCGGATGTTTATCAATCCTGCCAATCCGCGCGCTGCCCATCCGACGCAACGCCGCACGAAAGCGACGTCGCGCCGGATCGCATACGAAAACAGAGGTGTGGATTTCTCTGACAAGGATTGGTAGCGTGCGCCGCAATGCAGAAATGACCGGAATTAAGCCTATGAGCGCCACTGCCAACAAGACCGCCCCTCTGCCGGATGACATCCGTGCTATGAAAGGCGGCACGCCAATCGTCAGCCTGACGGCCTATACGGCGCCAATGGCGCGCATGATGGACCACCATTGCGATTTCGTGCTGGTGGGCGACAGCGTGGGAATGGTGGTGCATGGCCTGCCCTCGACCCTCGGTGTGACGATGGAGATAATGATCCTGCACGGTCAGGCGGTCGCGCGCGGCCTCAGCCACGCCATGCTGGTGATCGACATGCCCTTCGGCTCTTACGAGGAAAGCCCGGAGCAGGCCTTTCGCAACGCGGCTCGTATCCTGCGAGAGACGGGTGCTGCGGCGGTCAAGCTTGAGGGTGGGCGGCACATGGCCGACACCATCGCCTTTCTCGTGGCGCGCGGCGTGCCGGTGATGGCGCATATTGGCCTCACGCCGCAATCCATCAACACGCTTGGCGGGTATAAGGTTCAGGGGCGCGGCGATGCCGCCGAGACGCTCTTGGCCGATGCCCGCGCCGTCAGCGCGGCGGGGGCTTTTTCGGTGGTGCTGGAAAAGGTCACAGCCACGCTCGCCGACCGCATCACCGCCGAAATCCCCATTCCCACCATCGGCATCGGCGCCTCGGTGGGCTGTGACGGGCAAATCCTCGTGGTCGATGACATGCTGGGGCTTTTCACCGCGTTCAAACCGAAATTCGTCAAGCGCTATGCAAGTTTGGGCGCAGAGGGCGAGGCCGCCATCGCGGCCTATGCCGCCGAGGTGCGCGCACGGACATTCCCCGCGCCCGAACATACCTTTGCCGACAAGGCTCCTCGCGGATGAGCGCGCCCATTCTGCGCGACGTTGGCGCATTGCGTGCGGCCACCCGGCCTTGGATTCTTGCGGGCGAGACGATTGGCGTGGTGCCCACCATGGGCGCGCTGCATGACGGGCATCTGTCGTTGGTGGCGGCGGCCAAGGCGCGCTGCGACCGGGTGCTGGTGACCATCTTTGTCAATCCCAAGCAGTTCAACAATCCCGAAGACCTCAAGAACTACCCAAGGACTGAGACCGAGGACGCACGCAAGCTGGAGCGCTTCGCGGTGGATGCCCTCTGGGTACCGGCGGGCGATCAGATGTATCCGGCGCATTTCGCCACCACGGTTTCGGTGGCCGGTCTCACCGATGTGATGGAGGGCGTCTATCGCCCCGGACATTTTGACGGAATGGCCACGGTCGTGACCAAGCTCTTTACCCAGACGGCGGCCACCGACGCCTTTTTTGGCGAAAAGGACTATCAGCAACTGATGGTCGTGCGCCGGATGGCGGCGGATCTGGATATTCCAATCACCGTACATGGCTGCCCGACGATCCGCGAGATTGACGGTCTGGCCATGGCCTCGCGCAACCTGCTTTTGTCGGACCGCGCCCGCACCACGGCGCCCGTGCTGCATGAGGTGATGGAGCAGATCGTCGAAGGGCTGCGCGCGGGGTCGGAGTTTGACGGGTTACAGGCCGAGGCAATAGCGCGGCTGGACCGAGCGGGTTTTACCGGGGTCGATTATCTGGACCTGCGGGCCCAAGACGATCTGTCGGCCTTAGCGGCCCCCACACGCCCCGCCAGGCTCTTCGCCGCCGCTTGGCTCGCGGGGGTGCGCCTGATCGACAATATTGCAATCGGCAGCTGAGTGGCTTCATCATTCCATAAATACTCAAATTCCTGTGCCTGCGGCCTGCGCAGGTGTTGAGTATTTGCAGAACATTGAATTCACGGCCCCAGCAGCTCCACAAGCGCAAGCGCCATCACCAGCGCGGACTGTTCCATATCCTCGATTCCCACATATTCATCCGGCTTATGCGCCAGATCGAGGATGCCGGGACCATAGGCGATGCAATTCTTCAGCCGTCCGATCCGGTCGATATGTTTCTGGTCATAGGTGCCGGGGCTGACCACGTAATCCGCGGCATGGCCAAACACCTGAGCCACTGCCCGCGCCACCGCCCCCACCACCGGCGCATCGCGGTCGGTCATGGTGGGCAGGACGCGGTGCAATTCGCGGATCGTGTAGTCGAACCCCTGTCTGCCGGTGCGCAGGGTTTCCAGCAGGTTGCGGATTTCTGTCTCGACCGCATCAATGTTTTCTTCGATCAGAAACCGCCGGTCAATCACCATCCGGCAGCGATCCGGCACGCAGGGCGAGGGCAGGCCGGTATAATCGGCCGCCTGTTCTCGCTCGCCGCCATGAATGGAATTGATGTTGAGCGTGGAGTGCCGCGCGCCTTCCGGAACCACAGGCATCTCGGTGCGCCGCGCGGCTAATGCCGGGAAGAGATGCTCTTCCATCCGCGCGATCACCGCCCCCATATGACGCACCGCGCAATCGCCCAGAAAGGGCATGGAACCATGCGCAATCTCGCCGTGGGTCTCGATCTCGGCCCACCAGACGCCGCGATGCCCGAGGCAAATGCGATCCTTGCCCAAAGGTTCGGGGATGATGACGTGATCCACCCGTCCGGGGCTGAAATAGCCGCGCTCTGCCAGATAGGCCACGCCGCCAAAGCCGCCTGATTCCTCGTCCGCCGTGCCGCTGATCTCGATCGCTCCGGCGTAATCGGGACAGGTGGCGATGAACGCCTCTGCCGCGATGATACTCGCCGCGAGCCCCCCCTTCATGTCGCAGGCACCACGCCCATAGATTTTGCCGTCGATCACGATCCCGCCAAAGGGGTCGACGCTCCACCCGTGACCCACCTCGACCACGTCGATATGGCTGTTGAAATGCACGCAAGGGCCGGGGCGCGCACCTTCGCGCCGCGCCACGATATTCCAGCGCGGATGCCGGTCGCTGTCGCCCGGCGCGCCTTGGGCGCGGATCAGCTCTGTCGCGAACCCTGCCGCACGCAGGCGGCGGTCGAGATAGTCGCAAATCTCGCGGTAATTCTCGCCGGGGGGATTTAGCGTGGGAATGCGGATCAGGTCCTGCGTGAGCGAGATCAGATCGTCGCGCCGCGCCAATATTTCAGCGTGCAGGCGGTCAACCAACGCCATCAGGCCCAGCCCGGCGCGCGCCGGAGCAACGCCTCTGCCTCTTCGACCATGCGCGTGATGATGTCGGCGACCGGCGGGCGGTCATGGATCAACCCCGTCGCTTCGCCAACAAACGTGTTGGCGCTCTCGGGGTCACCTGTGGTCCAGCCCTCTGCCCAATCGGCCCGGGCAGCAATATTCGCGCGTAAACCATCGGGATCGTCATGCCAACGATCCGTCACCGCATTGCGCAGCACGCGCGCCGTATACCGCGCGGGCCAACGTAGATTGCGCGCCGCATCCATCACCGTCGAGCGGATCGTCTGATCCCCGGTCGCCGAAATCGCCGCCTCGGTCATGGCCTCGGATACCTGCGCCTCAGCCGAAGCCCAGAGGCGCGAGCCGATTAGCACGC
>Ga0209345_10004152_pt1 | contig 14202 bp, 21 predicted proteins | sample Cruoilmetagenom7_FD_187294 | JGI IMG/M metagenome (GOLD analysis project Ga0209345, IMG submission 187294) | Oil polluted marine microbial communities from Coal Oil Point, Santa Barbara, California, USA - Sample 7 (SPAdes) (version 2) | ecosystem: Environmental > Aquatic > Marine > Oil seeps ... | reverse complement strand
TGGAGCTCTTTTAGTTAGCTCTGGTAAGGCACCACTATGGTCAGGTTCTAAGTGATGCATAATGATATACTTGATATCATCATATGAACAAAGTGATTCAACTTTTTTAAAAAACTCATCTTCAAACTCATGTTTCACAGTATCTAAAATAACGATGCCATCATCAGTTTTTAGTAAGTAAGAGTTGTATGTAGTACCATTTGCAGTTTTCATAATAATATCAAAGGTTCTGATATCAGGATCACTAACTCCAATATAATATAGGTCTTCACTAATTCTTACAGCATTACTCATTTTAAAAGTATCCTTTTAAGCCATAAAGGTGGATTCTCACTCATTAGCTTTTGCAGTGAATTTAGAACATCTTCTATCTTCTCATCCTCTTTAGCAGACTTCATTGGATAAACTCCTGCTAACTTAACCATGTTTGCAGCTTTTGGTCCTATCTTGGTTACATAGATAATATCACTACCAGATATACAGTCTATTTTATACTCTAACTTATCAACTTCAGCTTCATACTTTTTAGATGAATCAACCTCATCTATAAGCTTATAGCTATTTTCATCTATCTCGTAAATATAAAATTTTTCACACCAACCAAAGTGTTCATTTACAATCTCTCCACCTTTAGAAGCAAAAGCTATTTTAAACATCTCTATTGCCTATATAATATAAAGTCTGATATCTTCATCAATTACTTGAGATAAAGTATCATTTATAATTGTATATGTTGAAGTAGATGCCATAGAACAACCAGCACAGTTTCCTTGATAAGCAAGTCTTATCTCTATTTCTGGTTCATTAATATAATCTAAAACCATAATATTTCCACCATCTTTTATAAGAATAGGTCTAATATATCTCTCAATAGCATCATCTATTATCTCAAGCTGTTTAGCTTTGTCATAAGATCTAAAAAGCTTGTTTTTCTCACATGCCGAATTTGGTTCTTTATCAACTCCACCCATTTGAGCTATTGCCATGGGATGACCAGTTTTTGCAGCGTTTAACATACATTCAAAACCCTCTTTAACTCTATCATTATCTGTTCTGTCTTTTAAAAGAACAAGACCAAGTCTAAAGTTTGCACCTTGATGATTTTTCATTACAGCACGTCTAAAATAATCAACTGCTGCATCTTCATCCTCTTCAACTCCAAGTTTTGTTTGGTACATCAAAGCTAAGTTATAGTTTGCAGAATCATTACCGTATTCACTAGCTTTTTCAAACCATTCTCTTGCTACTTTAAAATCTTTAGTAACTCCCTCACCTTTTAAATACATCAAACCTAGATTAGTCATAGCTTGATCATTTTTATGTTTTACTTCCTCTTGCCAAAGAGAGATTGCTCTTTGATAATCTTTACTTCTATATGCTTGTAATGCTTCACGATGTTCCATAAATCTAATTCCTTCTCCCGGATTTGGCAATTCACGACCAAGTTCCAGTTCTTTTTTTATATGTATCTCTAGATACTCTTTTGCTATCTCAATAGCTTCATAGTAATCTTCACTTGAACCTTTTACATCAAAGTCCAAAAACTGAGCTAGATATGCATCACCAACCTCGTGTTCACCCATATAACATTCTATAGGGTAATCAAGAGAGAGGTAATAATCTAAATCTTTTTGCATTTTAGTTACTGCATCCACATTTACATTCGCCATTGCTTCCTGGATCTAGTAGTTCTTTATAGTTATTATCATCTAATTTTATTAGCTGTTTTGATTCTAATAACTGATGAGCTTGAGATATAAGATATTCATTGTGTTGTGATGAGTAAACATCCATCTCATTTTTAATAAATGCATTGTAAACACCCTCACCCATATGATAAAAAACTGTTGATGAGGCACCTTTATCTTTTAAAAACTTTGCACTCTCAGGTCCTTTACCACACACTTCATTTTCTAATATTTTTAATTTTGCACCATCAAAGAGTGCAAAAAATGGTGCGTTTCCATATAGCTTGGATATAGTCGTTGAATTTTTTTCATCTAATGGTATTGCTAACATAATTTTTCCTTTATTACATATTTTCAATACTTATTTACATTTAATGTTCCTTTGAATTTCCTACGGAATAAATTATGCATAAATATATATAATTAAATAATATGGATAACTATCATGGTAAATAGAAAATTAATTCGTGAACTTTTAAATGAATCAGCTTGTTCACATAATGACAAAAAAAAGAGTAGTTGTGATAAACCAAAACCGGGAGCCACAAGTGGTGGATGTGCCTTTGAAGGTGCTCAAATTGCTTTGTTTCCATATGCTGATGCAGTTCATCTTGTTCATGCACCTGCCACATGCCAAGGAGCTTCTTGGGAAACACGTGCAACTCCTACTAGCTACAAAGGTGAGAACAACACTATTACCGGTTACTATACAGATGTAACTACAAATGATGTTATCTTTGGCGGTGATAAAAAACTTGAAGAAAGTATAGAATATGTTTTAGAGCATAAAAAACCTAAAGCTGTATTTGTTTATGAAACATGTGTAACTGCAATGATAGGTGATGATATAGATAATGTTTGTGAACGTATGCAGGAAAAATATGGAGTTCCGATAGTTGTTGTTCATTCACCAGGTTTTGTTGGAAGTAAAAATTTGGGAAGCCGTCTTGGTGGGGAAGCTGTTTTAAACCAACTAATAGGTACTCGTGAACCAAAAGAGATTCATCCATATGGAATCAACCTTATTGGTGAGTATAACGTAACTGGTGACATGTGGCAATATACACCGATTTTAGAACGTATTGGGATTAAAGTAGTTTCAACTCTAGCTGGTGATGGGAGAATAGAAGATATTCAAACAGCACATACTGCGAAATTAAATGTAATAGTTTGTGCGAAATCATTAGTTACACTTACACGAAAAATGCAAGAAAGATATAACATACCTTACATTTCTGTATCTTTTTATGGAAAACGTGACACAAGTAATGCGATTCGCTCCATTGTAAATGCTTTTGGGAATGATGAACTTACTAAAAGAGCTGAGGAGATTATAGCCCAAGAAGAAGCAGAACTTGAACAAAGGCTTATCCCATACAGAAAAATACTAGATAGTAAAAAAGCTATTTTAAATACTGGTGGAAATAAATCTTGGTCTATCGCTTCAGCACTTCAAGATATAGGTATAGAAGTAGTAGCTACAAGTGTAAGAAAAGCTACCCTTGAAGATGTTGAGATAGCAAAGCAATATGTAGATATACTTATGAAAGTTCCTGCAAATGAACAGGCAAAGCTTATAGATGAACATAATGTAGATATACTTTTAGCTGGTGGTAGAAGTCTTTATACAGCTATAAAGAAAAAAGTAGCATTTGTTGATGTAAACCAAGAGAAAAAAATAAGCTATGGAGCTTATGGCGGACTTGAAAATCTAGCAATAGATGTTTGTGCAGCTGTAAATAATCCTGTCTTTAAAGTTGTTGGGGAAGTTGCACCTTGGGAAGTTTAAAGCTCTAAAAAAGTTAATGCATAAATATCATTTGTATAATTATCTTCATTTTTATACTCTCTGTAACCATTAGACTTAGCACATCCCATTACATAATTTTTTGAATCAAATTCTATATAATCATATGTAGCATGAATCGAACTATTTTTTAAATATATTTCATCAATATCTAACATATCAAGTGGCTTCAATACTGGATGTGTTGAAGATATGATTTTTTGATTATTATCTATCAAAAATGAAAAACCATTTTTCTTTAAAGGAAAACTATCTAATAATATATTATTAAATTCTACTTCAGAATCAAAAACTATCCCTATCCCACCAACAGACTTTTCATTATGAGAGATTGTAGCGTTATAGATATAAGTTGGTCTATCTTCATAAAATTCACTTTGTTCAAAGTCACTTACAAAATAGTTTTGTGTATCTTGATTGCTCATTATTTTACTAAGATTCATTGTAGATGAATTTTTTCCTATAATTGTTAAGTCGTTGGATGAAGCTACTATTTTTCCATTTTTATCATAGATGTATAAATTTGTATATACTGTATATAAATTATTTATATACAAAAGTGTTTCATTTAAAGCATCTGTATCTGGTTCATCTTTTGATAATTCTTCTTGAAAAAGAGGTGTTATAGCCCACCATCTACAGTCATTTGCTCTTTCATATAAGTTTCTATCCATAATATCTATCGCTAAATGAGCTGACATTTTTGTATCATTTATAATAGATATTTCAACTAATTTTTCAAGATTCTCTACTGATGACTTAATTGTATCTATTAAAGAATGACTTATATCTCTTAAATTGTCTAAAATTGGGGTTAATAAATATACTTTCTTTTTTGAAGCTATAAGCTCACCATTTATAATTACGTCTTGCAAATCCTCAACCAAATCATCAGCTTTATTAATAATGGACTGTAGTTTATTATTAAGTAATCTAACTGTTGATGGTCTTTTTTTATCACTGTCTAGTTCAATTTTATTCTCAGTTGAATAAATTTTAATTGCATAGCTGTACCATTCTTCTATACCTGTGTATTCTTGATAACCTGATGTTTTTCTGCTTAAATATATCTCCCCTCTCTTTGTCAACTGATATTCACTATTGGAGTGACGTATATTAAATTGATTTAGATTATTAGTATTTATTCCAATATCTCCACTTTTATCAGCTATAGCAATAATCTCATCTTTTTTTGCAAGGTTTTTTAAAATTCTATTTAATTCATCTTCAAGCTTAAAACACAAACATAATACACCTATACTATTACCATTTTTTTCTATTTTTTGAGCATAAACTAAAGTTTTATCTTGTTTTAAAAAAAGATCAGTTTTTCTATAATATTCTATATATTCATCTGATACTAAAGCATCTTTAATTATGCTATCAGTCGTTTTAATAATATGATTATTCTTATTCATATTAATTTTAACATTTCCATCAATATCTGTAATAACAATTTCATTATAAACTGTATATTTATTTGCATATTCAACCAACCTATTGTACATATGTTCATCTAATACATTATTATTCGTCAAAAAATCGATAATTACACCATCTGTAGCTAAAAATCCGACATCAGCTGTACGTTCAAACAAGTTTCTAATCAGTATATCAATAGCTATTTTTGATTTAGACTCTAATTCACTCAAAACTTTATGTAAATTTTCTTCTAATAAAGCATCTACAAGTTCTTGTTTGAGTTCATTAAATGATAATGAAGTTCTATCTGTAAATTCAAAGAGCGTATATGCTACATGAAGTGCATTAATTTTTCCTGTCAAAGTCACTTTATCAAGTAACTTATTTAATGCTATTAATTTATTTTCTGTTTCTTCTACAAAAGGGAATGTTTTTAAAAGTTGTCTCATTTATAACCACCTATTTTATATGGCCATACATTTTCTATACCTTTTACAAATAATTAATGTTAAAAAATATTCTATTTAAACATTACACTAATCTCTAACCTTATAAATCTTCTTTCTCTCTTTAGAAGAGGGAACATCAAGTAGTTTTCTGTATTTAGTAATAGTACGGCGTACCATTTTCATATTGTATCTTTGCATAACCATATCAACTAAATCTTGGTCAGTTAATGGCTGTTCATGGTTTTCATTTTCTATAAGGTTTTGTATATAGTTTTTTATCTCTGAAGATGATAGATTTTTAGAAACAGCATTTGTAAAAAAAGATTTTAAAGAAAATATTCCTCTATCGCACTTTATATATTTATTTGAGACTGCCCTACTTATTGTTGATTCCTCAAAACCAATATCACTAGCAATTTGCGCCATAGTCATAGGTTTAAGTTCACTTCCTATAAAAAATCCCATCTGTCTTTCTACTATCAGAAGTACTAGTTTGTAAAGAGTCGATTTTCTAAGTTCAAGTAGATTAACCAAATCTCTAGCTTCTTTTAACTTCTCTTTTAAATCATCATTTTTAGTTTTAAATGGATCTTTTATTACTATATCTGGATAGTAACTCTGATTTAGTCTTACTGATATATCATCTCCAACTTCAACAAAGAAATCTGGAACTATATAAGTATTTTCCTCTTGATAATCTACTGCCGGTGGAGACTTAAACCTTTTAATAATATCTGTAGCATCATCAAATCTGTGATGTTTATGAAACTTATCAATACTTTTTAAATTTTGAATTATTTTTTGAATAAACTTGTTTAACTCTTCATCAACAGGTAATTGAGATAATTGAAACATAAATGACTCAACTAAGTCTATTGCACCTATTCCACTAGGTTCCAAATAAGAGAATCTTTGTCTAATACTCTCTACAAACTCTTTTGTAGTATTACATTTTACAGCTATCGCTTCTATATCACCTTCAAAGTAACCATCATTGTTTATATATAAAAGAATTTCATGTGCTATTTTCTGTGAACTTGGTGTTGGAAACAATGGTGCGTCAAGTTGATTTAAAACTACATCATGCAAAGAATCTTTATACAGGTTTATCTCTTCAATAAAACCACTACTTGAGTAGCTTGATTCAAAAGATGATTGATACTCCAAAAATGGATTTTCATAACTATGTTCTTTAAAAATAGTTTCTAAATCTTGTACTGGTGCTTGTAATAACGGTAGCCAAAGTCTAAGTGATAGTTGTAGAGTCTGCCTTTGTTTTGTATGTAAATTAAATGTATTTGACATATAAGATTATACTCAAACCAAGAGAGGTTTGAGTCCAAATATTGTGCATAAATTATGCAGTTATACTAGTATTTTAATCTAACTAAACCATTTGGTTTAGCAATCTTCATTTGACATGAAAGACGAGAGTTTGGTGTACAAGTTCCTGAACAAATCTCTTTAAGAACTTTAACTTCTTTATCTGTTTTATCAGTAATAAATTCCATACCAGCTTCAACTTCAACTACACATGTACCACATTCACCATCACGGCAACCAAAAGGAAGTGCAGAACCACTAGCCTCTACGATATCTTGGATAGTACTACCTTCTTTTACATTGATTGCTAAAAAATCATTTACAATTTCTACTCTTGTTGTCATATTATCTCCTATTTTTTTATTTAATTAAAATCTAAACTTAGCTTAGAAATGGTTTGATTATTACATCACCCTTAACAAGTGTTTGACATGCAAGTCTAACTTTAGGACTTATTGTAAACTGCTGACAGTGTTCAGCATCTTTACCTTTTAAAACACCCATCTCTATCAACTTATCTAACTCTTTATCTTCAATATAGTTTGTAGGCTCTTCATCCTCTATATTTTGATATGAAATTAAACAACTAGCACACTCACCATCTTGACATTCAAAATTGATAGGTATCCCATTCTCTTTAGCCAATCTAATAATTGGCTCCCCTTTTGCTGCATGATAAAGACCATCTTTAGCCTTATCAAACCCAATAAAAATCACTTTTGCCATCTCTTATTCTCCTTTATTTAGATTGCTTACCTATACTTTGCTCATTTTTTCTCTGTGTGCTTTCATAGCTTCACGTTCAAGAGTGTCTTCACTCTTGTAATCATCTTCCATTGATACTAATTCATGTTCACGACATCCGATTATTTCTAAATCCATGTCTGCACCAAAAAAATGCACTTCATAAACTCTAATAACTTGTAAGAACTCACCCATATCTTTGATGTAACCAATGCTGCCTTTATGCATCATTAAAGTTCCTATCTTGGCATGTGGATATGTTCCATCATTTACAATATCTTCTAAAAGTTTTACCTTTTGTCCAACTGTAAACTTTGGTTCTTCTTCATCTCTGCCTGAACGACTAGCTGTAATACTATCATGCAGTTTTACATTAGGATCAAACATTTGCTTAGCATCCACAACTATTTCCTGTGGCACCTGGTGTAGGTGTACAACTCATACAACCACTTAATTTTCCATCTTTAAACATATCCCAAACATCAGCAGCACTAGGGGCATAACCATTTGCAAAATCTCCATAAACTCTAAGAAGTGAATACTTTAAAAAATCAAGTAGTTTTTCCTCTTCAAGAGCAAGATTTTTAATACCTGTTTTTATAAGTGTTCCATACTCTTTTAGTATATGAAATCTCTTTACATTTACAAGAGCTGAGTCATAATCTAAATCAAAAAATATAAAATAATCTTCTGCATCAGTTAGTTCATAAAACTCATCTAATGACTTGCTATTCTTATTCATAAATCATTCCTTTAACTACATGGTGTATCAATTTGTGTTGTAATCATATACGGCACATTTTGAATCTTTTTATTTATCTGTGTTGTTAGAGCATCTTTGTCTTTTTCACCTGTACGAATTCTTTCAACACCACCTACTTCTACCCACCACATTTTTCCAGCACCACGACCTAAGTCATGACAATTGCTTCTGATACACTCCATTGCAATATTTTTAGTCTCACCATTTGAAACTACAATCTCCAGCTTAGCTTTTGCGACTAAGTCTGTTGGGTTGTTATCAGCTTCAGTTAATCCAAAAGACCCTTTACCAATAACATCACTCACAGTGATTCCTTCGATATTATTAGAAAACAAATCTTCAAGTACATTCTTTAAGTTATTTTTATTTATAACTGCCATTAACATATACATTTTATTCTCCTAATTCTGATTTTAATGTATTAATCCAACTATCTATTCTTTGTGTAGTTTTTGCAGATTCATTATGTTCATCAATAGCTAATCCACATAATTTATTATCCATCTCTGCTAGTGAAAATTCATAGCTATAATCATCTTTTGGTACAAAACCAACTGCTTTTGCTCCAGCACTTGTAAATGTCTTATGTAGCTTTCCTAAAGCACTACAAAAATGTTCACCATGCTTCTTACAATCACCTGCTCCAAAAAATGCAACAGTTTTACCACTAAAGTCTATTTCGTCATCTTCTATCTCTAAGATAGGATCTACCCAACTAAAATGTAAATCACCTTGACCCCAAGTTGAACTTCCTAATAAAAGAACATCATAAGCTAATAGTTGTTCCTCTACATCATCAAAATCATCTTCCATATTGATAACATCATCTTCTTCTATACCAAATGCTTCAACTAAAGCATCTGCAACTTTCATACTTGTTCCACCTGCAGTACCTACAAATACACCAATTTTGCTCATCTCAACTCCTACTTTTTATATTCTTCATAAATTTTTATAGCGTTATCAAGGAGTTTATCACCCTCTTTAAGCAAATCTTCATATGTACGAAATGAAAATCTATGTGCATCTTTAAAAAATTTATTTACTATTACTATTTTCTCAGCTATAACAACAGCTCTACCAAAGCCCTCATGGCTCATCTCCATAACAACTGAACACATAACTCCAGTCTTTTTCTCAAAAGCAAGTGCTAATGCCTGATAAACAAGTCTAATATCTTGAATCTGCATCTCATCTATATCTGCAATAACTGGTATATTCTTCAAGTCTTCTTTACTTTTTACATATTTCTCTTTTAAAATATCTTCATCTTCTCTATTAGCCCATGTCCCAAACTGATCTAGGGCTCTTACTTGACCTATTAAAGTTTCTATAAATAAATTATCCATTATGCAGCCTTTTTTTCTATTATTTTTTTAATAAATGGTGGTGGATTATCATTTAACATTTCAATAAGTTTTTTAAGCTCACTATCTATTGATACGACTTCTTTATATTTAATGGGAAATATTCCGTTATTGATGATTTTCGCGGCTGCTATTGGACCAATGTTTACAAAATAAACAATGTCGTTGCCAGTAAGGAGTGCTACTGTTTGGTCAGTGTCTTTAGTCTCGATTTTTATAATTGTTGATATATCAAAACCATCTTTGCTAATCTCATAAATATTAAACTGCTTAGCACTACCAAAGTGTGCATCTATATTTTCATTATCATTAGTTGCAAAAGCAACTCTGATAGTTCCTGTACTATTATTATTTGAAGTTACTTTTATTGTTGAACTCATTATATTCTCCATAAAACTTTATTAATATCAATACATAAAGTGTTCCCTAGAGAAAAATGAATTAAATATTTTTTATGAAGCTTGAGAGATCACTGTCCATACTTAGTAGATGAGTGTCAAACCAAGTCGGTAAACCCTCTAAGTAATATGATTTTAATATTTGTTTGCCTATCATTGTGTTTGATCCGTTTATAAAATACTCCATCTCATAAAGCACTTTTTTATGCTCATCTGAATGTTCTTTTAATCTTGGATAATTATGTTCTTTCATTAGATCTTCTTCATGACAAAAATGTACTTTTGTCTGCTCTAAAATCTTTATCATTACATTTTTGTAATCTTGTGTTGAATCACTTTGTTTTGAGTTATATATATCAATAAACTCTTTATGATGTTTATCCATATCTTCAAAGTTAAGTAGGTGTTTTTCATCTTGAAAATTCATTAGTGTGCACCATGATTATGTTCATTCATTATATTTGCAATTTCAAAAAGAAGATAACAGCTTCCCTCATAAAGAGTATCGTTAATCAGTTGGTTTCCAACAACTTCATAATTTGGAAAACCTCTCATAACTAAAGCTTTATTATGTTTCTTTGCGATTCTTTCACCATGAAAATTACTAATAAGCAAATCAGCACTATCAAGCTCATTCTCAACATCTTCAAAATCTCCAACTATTATATTTCCACATGCCAGATCATCTAATATATTAGTTCTAGTTGGAATTACTATTGTCTTTATATCTGCTCCAGCTTCAATGATTGTTGTAGCTACACTCAAGGCTTCATCTGCTTCTAAGGCTATAACTACTTTTGTACCACCTATTGCAAAATGAGTATCTAATAGTGCGTCTTGAAGTCTTTTTCTCCATCTTACTATTGTAGGATTTGGTTTTGAAATAGCTCTAAACTCCATTAACTCTTTATAAAATTTATCAGCTTTTAGAAGTCCACTGATTGTATCAAAGTGTAGATGTTTACTCTTTGGATTTTTCTCTATAAACTTCTCACCAGCTTTATTTACTGAACTTCCAACTGTAATAACCACAGCTGAATTACCAAGTTTTTTAATATCTTCAACACTTATACCACCACTACTAAGAGCACCTTGTTTTAATCCTAAGTGACCATCAAGTGAATCACTTAAGTCTGGTAAAGCAAATGGTTCAAAACCAAACAAAGATATTTGCTCTTTAATCTTTTCTACTTCTATTGGTGTTAAGTTTGCATTTGGGATTAGTAAAGCTTTTTGCGAATTTATCTCATCTTTAGGCTCTACTAACTGTTCTATCATAGCTTCTATAGACTTTGCAAATCCACTCTCTAAACCACCTTCAAAATCTGGAGTATGAACATAACTCATTAACTGAGTATCTTTTAATAAAAAAGTTGCCCCTTTTATATCATCACCCTTAGTCTCTGTCATACCAGTAGTAAAGAGACCAACAAGGTCTGGCTTTACTTTTTTAGTTATATTTTTAATAGCTTCACTAATGGAATAATCTCCACCATCAATAACTGCCGTAATATCGTTTACTGCTGTTGTCTGAACAGCTATTGGGTCACTAAAATGACGAGTAAAAAAAACTTTTGAGAATGAGGCACAGCCTTGTGCTCCATGCATTAGAGGCATACAATTTTTAACACCTAAAAAGCATAGTAATGCTCCCATAGGTTGTGATAATTTTATTGGATTGATTTGTAGTGGTTTGCTCATAATTTATTCCTATTTAAATAGAGATGTACATATTTTATTCCGTAGATATTTTATAAAAGACAATCACTTGAAAATCGACACAAATATAGACTTGTTCAGTGCTAATGTTGGGCACAGTTTAGGCACGGACAAAAAAAATGAATTTGAGAAAAACGCTTGAAAGTACGGTGTATAAGTGGTGGGTCCTATGTGACTCGAACACATGACCACTCCGTTATGAGACATCAAGACTATCTTTCCTTAAGAGGTAAATTGGTGCATATAGGCGCTTAAACAGGGTTTCTACTTTCTTATTAATTCTTTTAATAGTATAATTGATTCCAATAAGGACGTACCCCAAGACGTACCCCAATCTTTACAGGAGAATATCATGGCAATTAACCCTAAAGACTATCCAAACCAAGTAAGACCTGCTTTAAAAGCAAATAATAACTTTGATAAATTTTACTACCGTTTTACTCATGATAAAAAAACATATAAAGGTATAATTGATTTTAGTAAGAAAGCATGGGGGAAAAGAGATAGAATAAAATATGCTGAAACTGCTTTATTAAAAGCAAAAGAAGAAGCTGAAAGTATAATTGATGCAGATGCAACAATTTCAGAGATAGTTGGATTATATTTTGAAACACTTAAAGATGGTACTTATAAGAATAATCGTAAATCATATTATGAGAGAAAAGTTAAAAAGGCACTAGGCTCAAAAAAAGCTAAAAATGTATTACCCATGCATATTCAAAAGCTTATTAATGAAAATATAAAATCTGGAGACAGCCCTAGAACTGCGAAACAAGCCATCGAAGTTTTATCTCCAGCTTTCAATATAGCTCGTGCGAATAGGATAGTAGTTCATAATCCATGCTTAGATGTTAAGATAACAATTCCTAAATCTAAAAAAATTGTAGTAAATGCTACTGAAAGATTAACTAATATTTATAAGGCTATCATCAAACTTTATAGTAATGATCAATTCTATAAAGCATTTTTTCTACTAGCACTTCAAGGTAGAAGAAAAAGTGAAATTATGAATCTAAAATGGGAGCACATTTCATTTGAATATGACTATTACTTTTTAGCTAATACAAAGAATGATGAAGAGCAAAAAGTTTTTCTTCCACCTAATGTTAAAGAAGCCCTATTCCAATTTAATCAAAATACAGGTTGGGTATTTGAATCACCAATAAATCGTGGGGAAAGGCTGTCTGATGTTAAAAGACAAACTGCAAAGCTAAAAAAAGAACTAGGGGACTGGTTTACAATGCACTACACTCGTAATGTAATGGTTAGTGCTATGGCTGAACAAGGGGTAGATGCTATTTACATGAGTGGTGCGTTAGGTCATAATGATCCTAATACAATCACAAAATATTTGACTATGAATTATCTGCAAGGATCAAAGATTGCTAGTGATATGATACAAAAATAAATTTTCGCTGCTGGTCTTGATAACTATAATTAGCATAACTGATTATATATAATTAACAATTGATTAACGATTTAATAGCACCTTCTGTATTATTCTGAAATTCTTCTTTTACTACATTTTTCAGCTAAAATACTTTGTTGGTGTTGGATATTCATTAGCTATTATATCTATCTCTTGATACACATCTTTTAGTTTTCTAACTTCATATTTTTTAGTTTTATACATAGAACAAAAGCTACAGTTGTTATAGCTACAACCTAGGGTTACTTGAATAATTATATTATTTGCTTCTGCTGGTTGTCTAAAGAGTGGGTAATTGTATTTTATCATTATCTTTTTTACTTAAATTATATCAAAACAAAATATTATTTGATTATGAAGCACGTATGACATCAACTAGCTTTTTTAGTTTCTAGTTTTTGGGAGAATAACCTAAATATTAAGTATGCTAAATCATATGTTTTTACAATTAAAACCATCTAGCAACTTTATCGACTAAGTAGTTAGATAAATATTGATACTTTTTACTTTTTACTTCTTAAAACTATAAATAAAATCCAAAAAAAAGAATCCAAAAAAGTACTGCATTTATACATCCATCAGCGACTGGCAATAAGTTAGATTGACAGTAATAATCAAGATTTAAACTTGTTTCAGTATCAGTTTTTAGATTCATGATTTTTAAATTTGTTTGTTTGTTTGTTTGCGTGTTGTTTGTTATATTGATACTTGCCTATTGATAAAGCTATTCCAAGAAACAAAATAAATATAGTTATTACTTCAATTGCATTAATACTTGAGTTCATTTTAATTCCCCTTTATTTTTAACAATATCATCTTGTTCTATCCGTTTAAGGCTTAATATCCCAGTAGATAGTATAAGAATAATAAGTGATAAAATTAATATACCTAGATGTGGTCCAATGTTTGGATAATTTGAAATAAATCCATAAACTGAGTATATGATTGACAATATAGATAAGATAAATAATGATTTATAAGATAGTAGCATAATACAGCTCTTATACTAAAACTGTAATGTGATCAAAAAGGTTAAATCCATAAGAGATAATCTCTAAACTTGTTGCTAACACAAAAAAGAATCTTTGAGTTT
>Ga0209345_10004150_pt1 | contig 14206 bp, 14 predicted proteins | sample Cruoilmetagenom7_FD_187294 | JGI IMG/M metagenome (GOLD analysis project Ga0209345, IMG submission 187294) | Oil polluted marine microbial communities from Coal Oil Point, Santa Barbara, California, USA - Sample 7 (SPAdes) (version 2) | ecosystem: Environmental > Aquatic > Marine > Oil seeps ... | reverse complement strand
GCTAAACAATTTCTTAAAACATGAGCTTTAAAGCATTCTGTAAACAGTTTAAACCAACTCAAGAAGAGTTGTTTTCAGAATTTTATGATTTGTTTGAAAATACAATTGAGATTAAAAATAAAAGCATTGCTGTTAATAAATTAAAAACGATTATTCAGGCAACATTTAAGCTTGTTTCAAGTCAAAGTTTTGCGAACATGAGTTTACGGCAACTTTCTGATGAGACAGGAATTAGCATGGGTGGTTTATATGCCTATATAACAAACAAAAAACAATTGTCGTTGTATATCCATGAATTTTTAAATTATTTTGCTGAAAAAGTGTTTGATCAAACAAAAGGGGATTTAGACAGTTTAGTTAAAACACATATATATTTAAGTGAAATATTACAACCTTGGTTTTTCTTTGTTTTCATGGAAAGTAAGAATTTAGACAAGAACATGAAAAAAAACGCCATCAAATCTGAATTATTAGTGGAAGAATGGTTGGTTAAGGCCATTAAAGACGGTCAAGAACGAGAAATATACAACGATATTTTATCAGCTGAAACTATAGCTGCACATATTAAGCCGCTATTACATGATTGGTATTTGAAAAGATGGAAGTATAAACAAAGAAAAATAACTGTTGATGAATTTTGTTTTTCAACTATGATATTCATAAATCGCGGCTTAACAAGCCCTCACTCGCTAACAGAGCATGATGAAAATGCAGAATAATAGAATTGATAAACCTCAGGATGTGCGTACAGAAGATGAATTGAACAAACAAAAGCTATCTGATTATTTAAATAAAAATCTTGCACAATTTAACAGTGACTGTGACCTACAAATAAAGCAATATTCAGGCGGCGCATCAAATTTAACTTATTTATTAGAATGGAATGATCAGCAAGCCATACTAAGAACTTCTCCTCGAGGAGCCAATATCAAAGGTGCACATGATATGGGAAGAGAGTTTAAGGTCTTAAATTTGTTAGATGGAAATTTTGCCTTTTCTCCTAAAGCTTTACTGTATTGTGAAGATGTTGAAATTATAGGTAGACCTTTTTATATAATGCAAAAAGTAGAGGGTATCATCCCTCGAAAATCATTTCCAATGCCTGTGAGCCCTCAACAGGCTCGAATAATGTGTGAAAAATTAATTGATGTTCATATGGCCTTACATGAAATTAATTTAGAGAAAACAGGTTTGATAAATCTTGGAAAAGGAGAAGGATATATACAAAGGCAAGTTTCAGGATGGAATCAAAGATATAAAAATGCATTGGTGGAAGACTCTTTACCTGCTGTTGAACTCATGCAATGGCTACAAGACAATCAACAAAAAGATACCGAAACAAGCCTAATACACAATGATTATAAATTCGATAACGTTGTGTTTTCTGAAGATTCTCCCCATGAAATTATTGCTGTTTTAGATTGGGAGATGACGACAATCGGCTCACCATTAATGGACTTAGGTTGTTCATTGGCCTATTGGATAGAAAAAGATGATCCTGCTGAATTGCAAGCGATAAGAATGATGCCAACTAACATCGATGGAATGATGACAAGGCAGGAGATTATTAAATATTATGGCAATAAAAGAAACATTGATATGAGTCAATTTAACTATTTTTATGTTTTTGGATTATTCAGATTAGCTGTTATTGTACAGCAAATTTATAAAAGATATGCTCTTGGTAAAACAACAAACTCAGCCTTCAAGCAATTTGGTGACATTGCCAAAATACTTATTATTCAGGCAGAAAAAGCTTCAAAAATGTAAATTTAGCTTACCACTAAAGTAGTCACTATTGCGCAAATATAAAGCAGATTTAGAAAACAAAAATAATCAAAATTAACTCTAATTTAGATAAAATACCCTATTTCAAATAAATATTTATTGTAATTTCAAATGCTTAGTGTGAGAATGTTAAAAAATGTGATGAAACCACATATTGTTCAATAGGGGGATGAACATAATTTTACCTAAAAAAGGAAATAATAAGAGTTATGAAAATATATATATTAGAAGATGACGTAGATCAATCAGAATTATATGCCTTTTGGTTGGAAGATCATTCTTGTAAAGTGTTTGATAAAGCCCGTGATTTAATCAAGCAAATACCTTTTGAAGTTCCTGATGTTTTGATAATTGACTGGAATTTACCAACAGTAGATGGACTTGACGTGCTGCATTGGCTTAAAGGCAGTCGTTTTGATGGTATACCTGTGATTTTTTTGACCTCCCGAAGTACAGAAAATGATATTGTTAGGGCGCTTACAGACGGTGCAGATGATTTTATAATAAAGCCAGCCAGTGAAGCAATCCTCCGAGCTAGGATTAATGCTGTGACCAGAAGACTACAATCTGATGAAGTAACAGATAAAAAAGAAACACTCGATTCAACTCCTTATAGTTTTAATCATAAAGCAAATACGATATCATACAAAAAAAATGAAGTTACATTGACAAATAAAGAATATGAGTTAGCACTATATTTTTTCAAAAATGTAGGGTTAATCATTTCTAGAGATCAATTGTTAGAATCAATTTGGGTGAAAAGTTCTAGAATTAGTACTCGAACAGTCGATACACATATTAGCCGTTTAAGAAAAAAATTACTTTTGAATGGAACGTATGGTTGGAAACTTGTGTCAATTTATCATCAAGGTTATAAATTAATCAATCAGAATCAAGTGTAAAACATGAGTAATAAAACAGATAAAAAAACAGCTTCATTAGACTCTGTCGATCAAATTCGAAATATATTATTTGGTGAACAAATAGCGCTTATTGAAAAAAGGTTCTCAGAACTTGAAGCAAACCTAACTAAAACAATATCCACACTATCTGACAAAGTGGACAAAGCTAATAAAGAACTAGAAAATCAAATTGATAAATCCAATAAACAATTAAGTTCTGACAGCTCAAATCTTGCAAATCAACAATTAGAAGATATGAAAAGCTTAGAACAGGCTATTAACAATAAATTTGTCGAAACTGAATCAGAATTACTTAATCAAATACAGTCAGGATTAGAAAAACTGGATAACAAAGCTAGTCACAGAAATGAGCTTGCTCTTTTGCTAAAAGAGATGGCGGATAAACTCTCCGATTGATGTAAATTTCATGAGTAATGAAAGAGATATAATAAAATCATTATTGATAAAAGAAGAACTTGAGTTATTACAAACACTCAGAGAAAAGGTTTTATCAAAGGATCAATTTACTCAAGAAGTTTCTCAAGTATTAAGTGGTGCAGTTAAAAGAGCTCAAACAAATGACGGTAGTTTTGAAAGAGCTCTTTCCCAACCCATACAAAAAGGGGTTTCACGGGCGTTTTCTGACAATAAACAATCTATAATTGATGGTCTCATGCCAATAATGGGGCAACTCATTAGAAAAACCGTATCTAATAGTATTAAACAGTTTGTTTCTGATATTAACAGAACCCTAGAGTTGGGTTTTTCTTCCAAAGCATTAAAGTGGCGCTGGCAAGCCTATAAAGCAGATATTACATTTGCAGAGATGGTTTTTCAAAAAACGATTCGTTATCAAGTGACAGAAATTTTTCTTATCAACAGCGACAATGGTTTATTGATTGAACATGTCGGTACAGATGATATGTTAAAGGATAATGATGCGATTTCGGCTATGCTTTCCGTGATTAAAGAATTTATTGGGGACTCTTTAAGTTCTCCCGATGATGACTTACAAAGCGCCGAAATGGGAGGAAATTTATTATTTTTTGCACATGGACCTAAAGCATTTATGACATTAGTCGTTAAAGGCTCACCTAAAGAACGGTTTAAATCTGACTCTCAAAAACTAATTGAAGATGTTCATGCTGAATTTTCGGATGTGTTAGTTGATGAAAACAACTACCGTGAAAATGATGAGTTACAGCGGCATTTGCGTTCTCATTTAGTTGTTAAAGAAATTTCAGATAGTACAAAAAAAACAAATTGGCTACCTTGGATTGCCGGCTTAATTTTAATAATTGGTGGCATGTCTTATTGGGCATATAGTAAACAACAAAAACTCAAAAACATAACGCAGATAGTTAATTCAATTGACGGGGTAGTTGTACAATCAATCACCAAACAAGATGGAAAATTCTTAATTAAAGGAATGGTGGATCCCATCGCAGACTTGTCCGTACTGAAAAAAGATGAGGTAACACTTGAAACACATCCCTATATTTCATTAGATGAAAATATTATTAAAAAAAGAATCAATGCAACTATCTCTGACTTTGATAATGTTAGTGCGCTATTAGAGGGCAACAGGGTGATTGTTTCTGGTTTTGTTTCACAGTCGGAAAGTCAGAAAATTACCAATCGCCTTTTACGCGTAGCGGGTGTCGAAATAATAATAAATGAATTAACAACAGACAACAGTGAATCAATAAAAGCACTTGTCAATCAAACTATGCCGAATAAACATGACGCCGTTCTAAAAATTTCTCACAATGAAGTTTCTATTTCAGGCAGTATTAATCATGATAATTATCAGCGCTTAATATCTCAACTGAAGAAACCTTTCCCAGATATTACTGTAAAAAGCGATGGGCTAGAAGTTTTAGAAACAACTCAAGGTTTGATAGATTTAATCAATAAAACTACAATCAATATACCTTCATATAAAAGAGGAAATGAGAAGGAAATTGAACAACTAGAAAATGTTATTAAAAGTTTACAATTACTTGTTAAAAGGGACATTATAATGCACCTCGTTCTAACTGGTGAAAGTGATTGTCAGGGATATGAAAGTGATAAACACTCTCAAGTGCGAGCAAATACCCTAAAGGATAAAATGATTGAAGCAGGGATAGATGCAAATTTGATATTAACAGAAATAAAATCTTGTCAATCTGACCTAAACAACAGGCAAGAGTCTCTATTAAATGTCTCATTTATGATTAGCAATTAAGCTGGACAAAAGTAAATGAAAAAAGCTAAAAAAGTGTGTTTAATCGGTAGATTTGCGGTTGGTAAAACAAGTCTAGTTAAACAATTTATCAGCCAACAGTTTGGCGAAAAATACAAAACAACGGTTGGTGTGAGTATTTCAACTAAAAAAATCCAAATTGACGATATTGAATTATCTATGGTCATTTGGGATATTGCTGGTTTTGAACAAGATGGTCACTATACTCACTATCTTCGAGGTGTGCATGGAATCATTTGGGTGTTAGATGGAACCGAACCTGAGTCTTTTGAAATTTTAGATATTGTTTCAAAATCTATGCCAGAAACTAAAGATGTTCCGTCAATTTATTTTATCAACAAATGTGATTTATTGGATGAGTGGGTAGTAGAAGAAAGCGCGGTTAATGACTTAAAAAAAGAAGATCATATTGTATTAAAATGTAGTGCTAAAACTGGTGAAAATGTAGAGATAGGATTTAATAAGCTGGCACAGCTCATGGTTAACTAGGATGATTCCCAAAAAGGTAAAAAGTTTTCTCCTAAAACAAAAAGAAGGCAATGGTTGCTACTGTATAGCAATAAATGACAAACACTTAATTATCCAATGTTTTGGTAACCCTGGTTTAGTTGGAGTTTCTGCACCTACCTTTAATATGCCTATCTTTGAATTCTTACCAATTTTGGTTACAGAAACCTTTGAAGAAGATTTTGAAATCCCTTTCTATAATGTAAACGACGACTATGTATGTAATATCTATTTTTTGAAATTACCAAAAGTGAGTTATTTAATATTGGTTGATAGGTCTGAAATTTTTCAAGTAACTCAAAAATATCAACAGTTTGCCCACGATGATAATATATCAAAAAATAAATTTAAGCGATTAGCAGAAGAGCTAGACAAAGCTAAGCACAGCCTAAAAAAATCAAATCAAGAAAAGGCCACACTTATAGCCATGTTGTCGCATGAATTAGGCACTCCGTTAACATCAATTATAGGGTATTCAGAATTGTTGATAAAGGGTGGCTCAAACATTAAATCTGGGTTAGAAACAATCCACAGAAATGCTCTTTATCTACAGCATATGATAGAAAACACATTGATGTTTGGAAAAACCGAATCAGGTGGAGTGCAAACAAATTTAGAAAGTACTTCTGTTGCAGTTTTATTCAGTGATATTTTTGTGACATTATTGCCTGCAGTTCAGAAGAAAAAGCTTAAATTAATTATTGATAAAAGTTGTAAAGATTTTATAAATATAGATGTGACATTGTGTAAGCAGGTATTAATCAACCTAATTAATAATGCTATAAAATATACAGAGGAAGGGTCAGTAGAATTAAAATATTCTTTAGTTAAAAAGCATTATGTCTTTTCTGTTATTGATACTGGATTAGGTGTTGCTAAAGACCTGCAAGAACAAATTTTTAGCCCCTGGGAACGCATAGAAGAGAATTCTGAATCCGGAACTGGAATTGGTTTATTTATCAGTCGAAAATTAGCCCATTCAATGGGTGGAGATATTAAACTTAAATATTCATCGAAAGAATTTGGTTCTATTTTTCAATTAATTTTGCCAGTTAAAGATTTGCCAGTTGTTGAAACTTTTGATAGAAAAGCATTGATTAATAATATCAGTGAAAAATCGCTATTAGTCATAGATGATGATTATGATATTTTAATCTTAATAGAAGCGATGCTTGCGACTAGTGAATTAAAAGTTCACACAGCGGTCAATTTTACAGAAGCACAAACATTACTTGAAAATGAAGAAATTGACCTGGTTTTAACTGACTATAATCTTGGGTCTGTTAAGGCTTCATCTTTTCTAGAAACAATTAAAAACAAGTATGATTTACCAGTTTTGTTGATGTCAGCACTTCCATCAAATTGCGATAAAAATAATTATTTAACACTCGGCTTCGATGATGTTATTACTAAACCGCTAAGTGTCGAAAACCTTTTAAATATAATACTCACACATATTCAAAGATAATGAAACAGTCTGTTTTTATCTATTCTCTAGCACCGAAACTAGAAAGGATTAACCCTTCATTGGCTCCATTCATTGGTGAACTCCATACAGATGAGGTTTTAGATGTCTTACAAGAGATTAAGCCAAATGCAGTTATTTTCGATTTCCGGCAACTTTCTGAATTATTAGCAATCATTAGTAAAAATGATCCAATAGATAATCGTTTTATTTGTGTTGGCGATGAATTGGGTTCTGAAGAAAGGCTGTCATTATTGGACTATAATATTGAGTTTATTAAATATGAAAATTTCATTGAGTTAGAGCCTTCCTTTTTTGAAATTCAACATAAACAGCTGCCTTATAGAGTGTTAGTAGTTGATGATGATATAGATCAGGTTTCAATTACGACGGCAGTGTTAAAAAATTCAGATATGACAGTGCAATCAACCACTAAGGGTGAGGAAGTTCTTGATCATTTAGACTCATTTGACCCAGATTTATTATTGGTTGATTTGTATTTAGAAGGGATTACTGGAGATAAATTAGTTAAGGCGATTAGAAAGAATCCAAAGTACCAGTTTTTGCCCATTGTATTTTTAACTTCTGACTCAAGTATTGAATCAAGAATGTTGGTTTTAAATGCGGGAGCGGATGATTTATTAACGAAACCTATTAATTCTGACTTGCTGGTTTCGGCATTGAAAAACAGAATGGATAGAAACGATTTATATCATTCTGGAATTAACAGTTTTCAAACTGAAACAACTGCCCATCTTGTTGAGGAACATAATAACGACATACTAGATAAGTTTTTAGTTGAAAATAAACAAAATGAAAGCGCTTCCATTATATGGTTTAAGGTTGTCAATAAACACATTTTACAAAAAAAGCTAGGTTTCACCGGGTTTATTGATCTGTGTAAAACTGTACTAGATTCATTACCAATATTTGGCCGTGAATTTGAAATTAAAAGCAATATTGCAGAAGGTGTTTTTGTTTTAGCTTCAATAAATCTTGATCAAGAACAATCTAAAAAATGGGTTGAAAAATTAAGAAATTGGTTTTCTGAAAATTATTTTCTTATCCAAAAAGAAAGTTATTATGTTGATGTTAATGCCATAATTCTAACCAATTTACCTGTAAAGAAAAGTTTTGACACATTGATACAAAAAGCAGAAAACATTTTAATTGACGGCGCATCGAACCAAAAAGAAATTGCATTATTGGAAGAAGGGGTTGAAGAAGAGCGGTATTTCTGGATTAAAAGCCAACTTGAAAATGCGATTAAAACAAGAAATTTCAATTGGTTATATCAAACTATATTTTCAACCAAAAATGAATCAGAAGAAATTTATGAATTACAATTAAACATCTTGACAGATAGTGATAAAGAGCTAATAGGGCGTGATTATGTTGATGTTGCTAATAAAACTGGACTCATTAAAATACTAGATAGGTTTACCTTAGAACACGCGATTAGGATAATCCGTTCCAGTGAGCCGAAAAAAATTCATGCTAAGACACTATTGAGTCAAGTGTTATCAGACTATACTTCAAAAGAAGTAAGGGCTAAGCAATTACAGATGATTAAAAATCTTAAGCTACCAAAAGATAGCATGGTGTTTCAAATTAGACTTGATGACGCTTTAGAGCACATGGATATTTTGGGAGAGATTGGAAGAGAATTAAACCAAGCAAATATAAATATTTGTTTGTCAAAGTTCGATGCATCGGACATGGCATGGAATGTGGCAAGAAAGTTGCAGGCTAATTGGATCAGGTTAAAATCATTTACAGAAGGCAATTTAATATTTGATCCTAAAAATATTAATGAATTTTCCAAGGTGGTTAAAAAAGCGCATGTATTAGGTTATAAAATCATAGTCGCAAAAGTTGATAGTGCAACTATGGTAGCAGATTTATTCAAACTGAATATTGATTATTTACAAGGCGACTTTATTCAAGGACCAAGTAAAAATATTTTATAGTAGTATTAATCTTCAATTTTTATTTAATTGAAAAACTAGTACCTCTAGATTTGTGACTTGTTTTATTAAAAAACCTGCGGTGACGTAAACGACTAAAGGCTTCTTTGCGTTTAGTTTCAACCCAGTCTTTAGTGCTATAGGTATCGTCAAAAGCGTAAATTCTAGCGGCCTTTTTGAATTCATTGTAGGCCTGGATCTTAGCCTTAAGCTTATTCTCAACAATATCTATCATAATACAATCATCTAAGAGTCCAATGACAGGAGTGTTGTCTGGGATAATGTCATCTTCATCAATAAAATATTGCAATGCAGATAATAAAAACTGTTTTTCATTCGTAGGCATTCTCCACTGTTTATCCGATATCATTTGCACCATGTTCTCAAGGGTTTCGAGATGACTTGTAATATAATCATCAACGTTATTTTCTTTAAATCTTTGAATAGCGTTGTTAATTGAATTGATTATTTCTACTTCTTTTTCAATTGGTTGAGTTAATAAAATTTTCTCAAAATGTGTCATGACTTCTTCTGTTAGATCTAAGTTATATTGCTGACTCATAAGTTTAACCTTGGTTTGGATTTGTATATATATTTTAGCATTCCTAGCGTAAAGTGCACATGTGCCAATGGTAACTTTACAAGTTTCTACTTTAAAATAAAAAATATGACTGGATTTTTGTTACTGTATACTGTTAATATTAGGAGTTGCTAATAAACAAATGAACAAGAGGATTAACATGAGTGATGAAAAGTCGATTATAGATAAACTTGCTATAAATCAATTAATTTCGGACAAACCTAAAAGTTCCACAGAAATAAGTAGAAGGAAATTTTTAGGTAAAGCAGCAGCTGTATCAACAGTTGTGGCCTCAGGCTCTGTTGCAGCAAACAATTTACCACCCAATGTGCCAGCATGGCAAAAAACTTTGGGTAAGCCGGTTAACTCCAATCCCTATGGACAACCTTCTAAGTATGAAGCAGATGTTAAACGATTACGAGTGCCTTGGTTGACTCCTGATTCAATTGCTTCTATAAGTTTTACACCGTTAGCTGAAATCAAGGGGATGATATCTCCAAATGGTTTGGCTTTTGAAAGAGATCATGGTGGGTTGCCAACAATAGATCCAAAGCAACATAGGTTAATGATTCATGGCTTAGTAGATAAGCCTATTATTTTAACTATGGAAGATATTGAAAGATTTCCAACAGTCTCAAGAATTCACTTTATTGAATGTCCTGCAAATTCAGCCATGGAATGGAAAGGACCACAAGTGGGTAGATTACAATTCACACATGGCATGACGAACTGCTGTGAATGGACAGGTGTTCCATTGAAATATATTCTTGCCGAGGTGGGTATTAAACCTGAAGGCAAATGGTTATTAGCTGAAGGCGCAGATTCTGCGGCGATGAGCCGCTCGATTCCAATGGAAAAAGCGTTAGACGATACATTGGTAGTTTTTGGGCAAAACGGAGAAGCGTTGAGGCCAGAACAAGGCTATCCATTAAGGCTATTAACCCCAGGTTGGGAAGGGAATACCTCGATCAAATGGTTACGAAGATTAGAGGTAACCGCTGAACCATCATACCAAAGAGAAGAAACTTCTAAATACACAGACTTAATCGCACCAAGAGATGAATCTAGAAAAGATTTAGTGGGCAAAGCTTATATGTTTTCATGGATTATGGAAGCAAAAGCAATAATCACCTTCCCTTGTCCTGAAAAACCATTAAAAGACCATGGTAAATATGTTATCAATGGATTAGCGTGGACAGGAACTGGCAAGATCAAACATGTTGATGTATCTCTTGATGGTGGTGTGACTTGGAAAGAAGCAGAGCTAAACGGATTAGTATTAGATAAATGTTGGACTAGATTTAGCTTGCCTTTTGAATGGAATGGTGAGGAGATTCTTATGCAGTCTCGCGCAACAGGTGAAGATGGCTATGTTCAACCAACTATTGAACAATTAAGAGAGGCACGTGGTGTATCAAGTATTTACCATAATAATTCAATTCATACTTGGAAAGTCAGCAAAAAAGGGGAGGTGGAAAGTGTACAAGTATAATCAAATGTTAAAATTATCTGCTGCCATAATATTGACGATGTCATTAATCGCCTGTTCGAATGATAGTGTCAATACAGATAGCAAAGAAGTAAAAAAACAAACACATGAACTAACGACGAAAAAGACACCAACCACCATTGAGAATTATAAAAATATCACCGTTGCTCAAGGTGAATTTAATCTAGGAAAAATAGCAACTGAAGAAGAAATTTCTGGTTGGCACATAGAAGTATCACATGGTCATAATTTACCTACTGGTAGCGGTACAGCGGCGGATGGTGAAGAATTATATGATGAAAAATGTGCAAGTTGCCATGGTTCATTTGGTGAAGGTGTTGGTAGAAACCCTGTATTAGCAGGAGGCGAAGGAACACTAGAAGATACGCTAAAACCAGAAAGAACGGTTGGAAGTTACTGGCCTTATGCTTCCACCTTAATTGACTATACACATAGAGCCATGCCTTTTCCATCTGCACAATCTTTATCTTGGGATGAAACTTGGTCGTTATCTGCTTATGTACTTTATTTAAATGACATCATTGAAGATGAAGAATTTGTTTTTAGTGCAGAAAGTTATCATGAGATTAAAATGCCAAATGAAGAAGGTTTTATTTTCAAAGATAAAAAAGCAGATACAAACAACACAAGGTGTATGACCAATTGTAAAGACCCAAGCACGATTACTGTAAAAACTGCATTATTGGGTTATGGCTCAGGTGCAGAAGATGTGGTTGAGGAAACAGCTATTGAAAAAGGCCATGAAATAGGTCAAAAAATATATGATGCTACCTGTCGTTTATGTCATGGCAATGGCTTGGCTGGAGCACCTAAAGTAGATGATACATTAACTTGGGAAAAACGTCTTGAACAAGGGATAGGTAAAGTATATAAACATGCTATTGATGGATTTCAAGGTCAATACGGTGTTATGCCCCCTAAAGGTGGGAACATGGAATTAACAGATGAAGAAGTCAACGCAGCTGTTGATTATATGCTAAAAGACATTAAATAATAAAAAAACAAATAAAAGTTCTATTCAGCTTATATTCAATATTGCTAATATAAAATAGATGGTATAGAATAAACAACTAAAATTAATTAGGAGATACATATGAATTTAACTAGAAGAGGCATGCTTAAGCGAGTAATCGCAGGTAGTGCTATAGCTTTAGTACCATTTGGCGCATTTGCTGAATGGATGGAAGCATCGTTCAAAGCAGATAGTTACAGCAGTGCTTTAACTGCTATGGGTTCAGAAGGTGCGGTAGCCAGTGACAAAGTTACTTTAAAAGCCCCTGAAATTGCTGAAAATGGAGCTGTTGTGCCAATTCAAGTCAGTTCAACTTTAGAAAACATTGAATCTATTAGCTTATTAGTAGAAAAAAACCCAACACCTCTTACTGCTCAATTTAAAATGTTTCCTGGTTTAAAGCCTGATTTTAAAATTCGCGTTAGAATGGGCGAAACCTCTAAAGTAATAGCGGTGGTTAAGGCCGGTGGTAAATCATATACTGCTGAATCTGAAGTTAAAGTAACAATCGGCGGCTGCGGCGGTTAAGGAGAAATATTATGAGAATTAAAGCTAAATTAAAAGGCGATGTAGCCACAGTTAAACTATTAATTAAACATCCTATGGAAAGCGGTCGTCGTAAAGATGAAGCTGGAAATGTGATTCCTGCAAAATATGTTACAACTGTAACAGGTCATGTTGCTGGTGCTCAAGTATTTGAAGTTAATTCAGGTGCTGGTGTTTCAAAAAATCCATTTATCCAAGTTATTTTAACTGGTCGTGCGATTGGTGATAAAATAGACTTTAAATGGACGGATTCTTCAGGCGCTACAGAAGAGGATTCGGTAACTCTTAAGTAACAACTTAATAGTTAGTAGTCAATAATAAAAAGAGATTGTTTGTCTGACAAACAATCTCTTTTTTTCTTTCGCCACATAGTTATGCAAAGGTTTCAATCAATAAAATTCTTCAAAACATACCCGTGACAAAACCTTATCTATTTCTAATTTATTTGATGTTTTCTTTTTCAATAAAAGCTGACATTGTCAAACCTGCTTTAGTGGAGATAAGTGTCTATACTGATGGGTATTATGAAATTGAGGTTAGAGCAAGTATTGAAGCGATGTTAACTGGCATCAATTCTCAATTCAAAAATACTAAGGACTCACCTAACGCTCAAAAGTATGATGACCTAAGGGAGATGTCATCTGATGAGTTAGCAATTGCTTTTGAGCCATTTAAGAGCGAATTTATTCATATAGTGAAGTTAAAACTAGATGAAGAAATCGTTCCTATTGAGATAGTCAAAGTTTCTATACCAGCACCAGGTTATACGAAGGTACCAAGAATTAGTTTAATCATACTTAAAGGCAGCATAAATCGCTCTGTAAAAAAAATCAGTTGGTATTATCCTGAAAGATTTGCAGATAATGCGGTGAGAGTCAGACAAGTTAATAATAACGATGAAAAGTGGCATTGGTCAAATTGGCAATGGCTTCGCAATGATCAATGGAGTTCAGCATTTTCGCTTAATGAAGTTTTCCATAAAGAATCTACTGTTTCAATAATTTCGACATACACCATAGCTGGATTTAAGCATATTTTACCGTTTGGATTAGATCATATTTTATTCATTATTGGAATATTCTTATTAAGCACTCAGTTGCGGCCATTATTTTGGCAAGTCACGGTTTTCACAGTGGCACATTCAATAACCTTAAGCCTTGCTATGTTGGAAGTATTTACGCTACCAGCTCAGATTGTAGAGCCATTGATAGCACTTTCAATTGCTTATATTGGTATCGAAAATATCATAACAAAAAAAATCAAACCAAGTCGGTTAGTTGTCGTATTTGTATTTGGCCTAATACATGGCATGGGTTTTGCCAGTATGTTAAATGATTTTGGTATGCCGAAAGAGGCTTTTATTACCGCTTTAATTAGTTTTAATATAGGCGTTGAATTAGGGCAAATTCTAATTATTTTGTTGTCATTTGTTTTAATAGCTTATTGGTTTAGGTATAAAAAATGGTACAGAAATTTTATAGTTATTCCAGTTTCAGTTTTGATTTCAATTGTAGGGTTAATTTGGACATATGATAGATTGGCCTTTTAACTTAATATTAACCCTGCGATATAATACCGCAATTCAGGACGACTAGAAATTCTCATATCAAAGAAAATTATTGCAGGGTTAGTCACTCTATCTCAAAATAATTTGATGCAGAGATGTGGGTTTCTAGTCGTC
>Ga0209345_10004149_pt1 | contig 14208 bp, 14 predicted proteins | sample Cruoilmetagenom7_FD_187294 | JGI IMG/M metagenome (GOLD analysis project Ga0209345, IMG submission 187294) | Oil polluted marine microbial communities from Coal Oil Point, Santa Barbara, California, USA - Sample 7 (SPAdes) (version 2) | ecosystem: Environmental > Aquatic > Marine > Oil seeps ... | reverse complement strand
ACCGGTTACGGCACAAAATATCAGCGGCCATCAAAAGCTTGAGCAATAAAGGCTAGGCTGCCTACGGCGGTTCTAGGGCTCAATTTTGGGTTCGCTATGCGCAGGTTTCCTGCGATCTCATTCAACGCTAGTCCCTTGATGTGTCTTCAACCTGATCAAGCCACTTCTCAATCGCTTCGGGCATGCCGTCAAGCGGTCGGAAACCATGGCTAACCAGTGAATATCCCTCAGTGATATTGCCAACCAGCAGGCATGGAAAACCCTCCACACCGCTTCGTTTTGCAAAATCGAAATCTCTTGCCGTCTCATCAATCATTTTGGTCGATTTGAAAAGGTTGACGAACTCCTCGCGTGCTCCCGCTTGGTGATTAACACCTTTCGGCACACAAATTTTCGCTAGTACATCGGCCGACGTTGTATCTCGATTTTCCCCATAGAATGCCTTACTTATATCGCCCATCACCTCTAGAGCATGTGCCTGTGAGGTCTGGCGGGCTGTCACAACAGCACGACATGCGGGCTCCGTGTCATAGATAAAACCTTGCCTATCAAAAAAAGCATGATCAAACGTCTGCCCCGAGGCCTGTTCCACTCGCCGCCACGCGCCCTGGATATAGTCCTTGTCATTGGGCTCCATCGGTGCCGTGTTGCCCGCCCTGAGGCCGCCCATAGCCACCCGCAACGATAGCCGTTCCTTAAAGTGATTAGTCAATGCCGAGATGACTGGTGCAAAACCATAACACCATGAGCACATCGGATCAGCGATATACATAAAATGGCGAGGGTGTTCAGACTGATGGGGGACTTCAGGTTGAAATGAGCTCATAAGACCTCCAGAGCCTAATTCTTGATATCTGTGCAATGTCAGCCTAAATGCAGACTATGGATGCGGCAAAAGGCTTTAGCCATATATATCGTCATAGATGACCTTGCGGAAATCCTTTAAGGGAACCGCTAAGAACATGCGTGCCGCAGCCCAACCCGTTGAGTGCAGCCGTTCGATCCGATAGAACACCCGCTAAACATCCCACAGCCGTCCCCGGCACCTCAAATGCCGGGTTCAAACTGGAGCGCAAAGCGCATGGCCTCGCCGCAATACGTCTACCACATGAACAACGTCTCCAAGACCTACCCTGGTGGGAAGCAGGTCTTGAAGGACATATCGTTATCCTTCCTGCCAGGCGCAAAAATCGGCGTTGTAGGCGTCAACGGGTCGGGCAAATCGACCTTACTGAAGATACTCGCTGGCCAGGTTGATGATTTTGTTGGTGAAGCCCGCCCGGCAGATGGCATCAAAATAGGCTATCTGCCCCAAGAGCCACAGCTTGATGAAACTAAAACAGTGCTCGAAAATGCGATGGAAGGCGTGGCCGAGAAGAAGGCGCTGGTTGACCGCTACAATGATTTGGCGACCAATTATTCTGAAGAAACCGCTGATGAAATGGCAGAGCTGCAAGACCAACTCGACGCGCTCGACCTTTGGGACCTGGATAGCCAGGTGGAACAAGCCCTGGACGCCCTGCGATGTCCACCCAGTGATAGCACTGTCACCGACCTCTCAGGTGGTGAAAAACGCCGCGTTGCCCTCACCCGTCTTCTGCTGGCCAAACCAGACATCGTATTGCTGGATGAGCCTACAAACCATCTAGACGCTGAAAGCGTCGCCTGGCTTGAACGCTTTTTACAAGAGTATCAGGGTTGCGTAATTCTCGTCACCCATGACCGCTATTTCCTAGATAACATTACCGAATGGACCCTGGAGCTCGATCGTGGTCAAGGCGTTCCTTATAAAGGCAACTATTCAAGCTGGTTGGAACAAAAAGCCAAACGTCTTGAGGTTGAAAAGGGCCAGGAAGAAAGCCGACAACGCGCACTTAAGCGGGAACTAGAATGGATCCGCTCCAGCCCGAAAGCCCGCCAAGCAAAATCCAAAGCTCGTATTCAATCTTATGACAAAATGGCTGAAGAAGCAGGGCGCGAGTCGGTCAACCATGCCCAAATCCAAATTGCTCCAGGCCCCAAACTTGGCCAAATCGTCATTGAAGCAAAAGAACTCTGCAAGGGGTTTGGCGACCGTCTATTAATCGACGACCTGACATTCAGCCTTCCACCTGGTGGGATTGTTGGAGTTATCGGGCCTAACGGTGCCGGTAAAACGACGCTCTTTTCTATGCTTACCGGCAACGCGGAGCCCGACAATGGCTCTATCCGCGTAGGTGAAACCGTCAAGATTTCCCATGTCGACCAATCCCGCGCTCACCTTGAGGATAACAAGTCGGTGTGGGAGGAAATATCCGGCGGCAATGATCAGATACAACTTGGCAAGAAAGAGGTGAATAGTCGCGCCTACTGTGGCTGGTTCAATTTCAAAGGCCCCGATCAGCAAAAGAAAGTCGGCATGCTGTCGGGTGGTGAAAGAAATCGCGTTCATCTCGCAAAACTGCTCAAGGAAGGTGGCAATCTTCTCCTTCTCGATGAACCGACCAATGATCTTGATGTGGAAACGCTCTCAGCGCTGGAATCAGCGCTTGAGGATTTTGCTGGTTGCGCCGTCGTCATCAGCCACGACCGTTTTTTCCTTGATCGCCTAGCGACCCATATCCTTGCCTTTGAAGGTGACAGTCACGTCGAATGGTTCGAAGGTAACTTTGCCGACTATGAAGAAGATAAGAAGCGCCGGCTGGGCGATAAAGCCATCGAACCGCATAGAATCAAGTTCAAGCGGTTTGAGCGCTAGCGTTGCATTTTAAATGACAGGCCCCCAAGCACTTGGGTCCAGTTGGCGGTGCAAATCGCCAACCGCGCGGGAGCCGAAACAACAGAATGCGGACGTCACCAGGGAAGGTGGCGTTCGCCAAGGAATTTCTTGAGCATATATATGAGATTAATGGTTTAGTGCCGTCACCAATGCACCGACTTGTCCGCCATTATCGCGAATATAGTTCTGAAATAGCGTCTGGAGAAACGGGCTAATCCAAAACCCGAGCACTTGCGCATCTCGAATTTTGAAGACGCCCCGGCTCTTAACAAGCATCCAGCGAACATTATAATATGATGCGCCCTTAATATACACGCGGCTATCAACCATCACGGCCCGGCCATTGCGAATGGCGATGGGCGCAAATGTCACACGCTTGACAGGATATTTTGGTGATTCAGAAGCTGCATATCGTCCAATAAACTTAGCCAGCCCGGTGTAATAGACCCTTCGATGCCTGCGCGGCAAACCGGCTCTATAATCGCCCAGTGCATAGAGCCCGATTTCCGGCACATGGCCATATTTTCGAACCGCGGTTTGAAACGCTTCTGGCGCACCTTTGCGCTGCGCCATGATCAGTGAATTGGCTGCGCGCCGCATAAATTCAACGGCTTTATCTTTGGCGGACGCATCTTGAGCGTGCCAAATCATTCCGGCCCATAAAGCAACCAGACACATGCAGCCAGTGCAAAATCCACGCATTAAAGAAGACGATGTTGTCATAGTGCGCATATCCGTTGACTTTCAATCCTTCCGCCACTGTCGGAAAATTCACAGGGGCTATGGCAGTTTCACATGTAAAGCATCCAACCTGGGCCAACCCGTGGCACCAAATTGGGATTATTGAGAGTTCCGTCAAACCCCGTTGGTTCCATGCCTGACCATTGGAGTATTTATTGTAGATGTATTCATCAGATCAAGTTTCTTTCCAAGACCGTATGAAGCCTGCACCCGTATCAAGTCTGCTACAAGTGCATGACCGATCATAGTCATCTCGTGCTGGAAATATCATTGCAACTGGAGTTCTACATGAGGAGCGTTACCGGTCGCTTAAGGTCTGCCCTCAATTAAAACAATTATCAGCAATTGAGATTGACCGCTTGACATATAAAGATATGTTTATATCTTTAAGGAGCGGCGTACGCTTTACGCTTAGCTCCCCTTTGCGGATTGAAACACCATAACAAACGGATCGGAAATGAAAGGCAAGCTTGATGCTCAGATGGGCTTGGCCGCGCTCAAGGCAGCGGCTGAACCAACACGTCTGCGCATCCTGCTTTTGTTGGCGCATGGTGAATTGACGGTCAAGGATCTCACTCATGTCCTGGGTCAAAGCCAGCCTCGCATTTCTCGCCATCTCAAATTGCTGCATGACGCTGGTATGTTGGAGCGACACCGAGAAGGCAGTTGGGTGTATTTTCGTTTGTCTGACCAACCAGGTTCGGGCGAGCTGGCGCATCTCATTTTGGCCGTCATTGATGCCAGTGATCCAGTCTTTCGCCGGGACCGTGAACGCGTCGCACGTCTGATTGAAGTTCGTGTTGAAGCTGCCCAGTCTTTCTTTGAAACCCACGCAGCGGAGTGGGATAGCGTGCGTTCTCTGTATATCGATGAAGCTGAAGTCGAATCCGCTATGCGTGAAATTCTCAAAGAACTTCCTGTTGATATGCTCGTTGATCTAGGCACCGGCACCGGTCGGGTTTTGGAGCTGTTGGGCGACCTTTACGACCGTGGGCTCGGCATCGACACCAATCAGGCAATGCTGGCTTACGCGCGTGCCAATTTAGACAAAGCAGAACAGCGTAACGCCCAAATTCGGCACGGCAATATTCACAACCTTGCTTTGGATGATGGCGTCGCCGATGTCGTGGTAATGCACCAGGTGCTTCACTTCATCACCGATCCGCCGAAAGCTATTGCCGAGGCAGCAAGGCTTCTCAAGCCCGATGGGCGTCTATTGATTGTTGATTTTGCACCACATGAATTAGAATACCTGCGCGATAAATTTGCTCATCAGCGTTTAGGTTTTGCAGATCATCAAATGCGATCCTGGCTTCGAGAATCAGACCTCATCCTTAGCGACCACGTGGCCTTGTTGCCCAAAACTTCTCATAAAACCGAACAACTCACAGTCTCCCTTTGGCTGGCCAAGCGGCCATCACTTAAGTCGAAAGAACCAGACTCCGAGCACACCAATAAAGTGGAACCAGTCTATTGAACAACCAACAAAGCACACCCCGTAGAAGCCACATGCTCGGCGCGGGTCAAATCAAAGTCTCATTCGAGTTCTTTCCACCCAAGAACGATAAGATGGAAGCCGCGCTGTGGTCCGCCATCAAACGCTTGGAACCATTGGCGCCCGATTTCGTCTCGGTTACCTATGGCGCGGGCGGTTCGACCCGCGAACGGACCCACGCAACAGTGGCTCGTATCGTCACTGACACCAGCCTCAAACCGGCTGGGCACCTAACCTGTGTCGGTGCTACCCGTGAAGAAGTCGATGATGTAATCCGCAGTTATTGGGATGCCGGGGTTCGCCACATCGTGGCCTTGCGCGGTGATCCTCCAGGCGGCGTCGGTACGCGGTATGAACCTCATCCAGATGGTTATGCTAGTGCTGCTGATCTCATCGAAGGGATCCATAAACTCCACCCGTTTGAAATCACCGTGGCGGGCTACCCGGAAACACACCCCGAGAGCCAATCATTGGCCGCAGACCTCGATCACCTTAAAGCCAAAGTTGACGCTGGCGCACAGCGCATCATTACCCAGTTTTTCTTCGACAACACTTACTATCTTCGGTTTGTTGACCGCGCTCGTGCGCATGGCATTACCTGCCCGATTATTCCAGGCATTGTCCCGATAAATAACTTCAAGCAGATATCAAAGTTCGCAAAAATGTGTGGCGCTACTATTCCTCCGCGCATCGCCCGCCATTATGAAGGGCTGGAAAATGACCCTGGCACGACCAATCTGGTTGCCGCCACTCTAGCCGCTGAGCAAGTCATGGGTTTGGTTGATGAGGGTCTTGAGACGTTCCATTTCTATACTCTCAACCGGGCAGATTTGGTCTATGCGATTTGCCACCTCCTTGGTCTTCGCCCCACGCCCAGAACCGAACAAGAGGTCGCAATCGCATGACCGAGCCCAAACAAGCGATCATACCGAAGACCGCTGCAGTCAATACCGCCGCGCTAGAAGCCGCTGCAAAAGACCGCATCCTTATCCTTGATGGCGCCATGGGGACCATGATCCAGCGCCGCAAATTCGATGAAGCCCAATACCGCGGCACCCGCTTTGCGGACTGGCACCGCGACGTTAAGGGCAACAATGATTTGCTCGTCCTGACCCAGCCTGAAACCATTCGCGAGATCCACTCAGAATATCTAGAGGTCGGGGCTGACATCATCGGCACCAACACCTTCAATGCCCAGCACATTTCTATGGCTGACTACGGCATGGAAGAGATATCACGCGAGTTGAATGTGGAAGCGGCCAAAATTGCACGTGCTGCCGCAGATGAATGGACCCGGAAAACGCCGAATAAAAAACGCTTTGTCGCGGGCGCTGTTGGGCCCACAAACCGCACCGCCTCAATCTCCCCGCAAGTCAACGACCCTGGCTTTCGCAACACCTCTTTCGACGAGTTGGCAGGCGCTTATGGAGAACAAATCGAAGGCTTGATCGAAGGTGGGGTGGATATCATCCTGATCGAAACCATCTTCGATACCCTCAACGCCAAGGCTGCGGGCTATGCAACTCTGCGCGCATTTGAAACCACTGGCGTTACGCTGCCGATTATGATTTCAGGCACCATCACCGACCGTTCAGGCCGCACCTTATCCGGCCAGACGACCGAAGCCTTTTGGAATTCTGTTCGCCACCTGAAGCCTTTTGCAATCGGCCTTAATTGCGCCCTAGGTGCCAACCTCATGCGCCCTTACGTGGCTGAGTTATCAAAAATTGCAGACACCCGTATCTCGGCTTATCCAAATGCAGGCCTACCAAACGCCATGGGCGAATATGATGAAACAGCCGAACAAATGGCCGACCAGATAGAACCCTGGGCCGAAGAGGGATTTCTCAATCTTGTTGGTGGTTGCTGCGGCTCAACCCCTACCCATATCAAAGCCATCCATGATCGCATGCTGAATTATGCACCGCGCGAAATTCCGGTGATTGAGCGCAAAATGCGATTGTCGGGCCTGGAGCCGTTTGTACATGCCTAGCCTCATCTCTGTGCCCGGGCAGTATGCTGGCTAAGCGCTGTGTGGACTCATAATCGTCCAGAGCTATCCGCACTCTTTAGGAGGCCGAAGTGGACAATCCGGTCGTGATCGAAGTTGAAGGACGGGTTAATGTCATTGAAAAGAGCCCGGGCAACGATATCGCCCCCAGCCAGCGCAACCATGCCCAAGCACGAAAAGTCAATGATATCCTCATTGTGCTTGAATGCAGTGCCGAAGCTCTCGAACAGTCTATCGGTGAGCACATGACAGCCAATCTCGGCACGTCGGAGCCTTTCGTGTTCAGCCAAGACGATCTGACAATAACCTTCGAAGAGACCACACCAATCATCCGCGCCACTCTCACTCAGCCAAATGAGAATCCCTTCCCCTTGCCTCCCCCCCAGATGGCGGAAAAATTGTCACTGGCTCTGCATGACGAAATCACAGCTGTTATCAATGCCAAGGCATCTCAGTCCGGCCGATGGGAAGCTCGCGTTTCAGTCAATCCGATCAAACAATCCAAGCCAGTCCGCAAAGCCTCCGCTTCCAACTATTCCGTCAGTGAGATTTTGAAGTGGCTCATGCTCTGCCTAATCACAATTGGTGCCGCGGCACTGATCTACACCTACAAACCTTGACTGCCAGCGGTTATGGCAATCGAACACAACTCAAAATGCACCTTAAATCATCTGCATTTACTAAATGCTGATGACAAGCTTCATCCAGGGAAATACCCCGCACAGGTTGTAAAAATGACTTCCAAGGAGAAAGAACTGTGACCCGTTCAGCTGCATCCGCCTTCATCAACATTGGCGAGCGCACCAACGTGACGGGCTCGGCCCGCTTCCGGAAACTGATTGAAGCCAATGATTACGACGCGGCGCTTTCCGTTGCCCGTCAGCAAGTTGAAAGTGGCGCTCAGATCCTCGATATCAATATGGATGAGGGTCTGCTCGACAGCGAAATGGCGATGTCTAAGTTCATCAACTTGATCGCCTCTGAACCTGATATCGCGCGCGTGCCAATCATGATTGATTCATCGAAATGGTCCGTCATAGAAGCAGGCCTCAAGTGTACCCAGGGCAAACCCATCGTCAACTCCATCAGCCTCAAGGAGGGTGAGGAGCAATTCCGCAGCCAAGCCCGTCAGGTGATGAACTATGGCGCAGCCGTCGTTGTGATGGCATTCGATGAAGATGGGCAAGCAGCCACCATCGATCGCAAGATCGCAATCTGCACTCGTGCGTACAAAATTCTGACAGAGGAACTTGGCTTCCCACCCGAAGACATTATCTTCGATCCCAATGTCTTTGCCGTCGCTACCGGCATTGAGGAGCATAACGAATATGGGGTAGCCTTCATCGAGGCCACCAAACAAATCAAACAGACGTTGCCTTATGCCCACGTCTCAGGCGGAATCTCGAACCTGTCATTTTCCTTTCGTGGGAACGAGCCTGTACGCCAGGCCATGCACTCGGTTTTCCTCTACCACGCCATCAAAGCCGGTCTCGACATGGCCATCGTCAACGCCGGTCAAATCACCATCTACGACAACATCGAACCCGAACTGCGTGAGCTGTGCGAAGACGTTATTCTTAATCGCCGCTCTGATGGCACCGATCGCCTACTTGAGGCCGCTACCCGCTTCCGGGGTGACGGCACTACCAAGCAGTTGAAGAAAGACCTCACGTGGCGCGAAGCCGAGGTTGGCGCTCGCCTCACTCACAGTCTTGTGCACGGTATCACCGACTTCATCGAGGGCGACACTGAAGAAGCCCGACAGCAAGCTGACAAACCATTGGAAGTAATTGAAGGGCCATTGATGAGCGGCATGAACGTTGTTGGTGATTTGTTTGGCGACGGTAAAATGTTCCTGCCGCAAGTCGTCAAATCAGCCCGCGTCATGAAGCAGGCTGTCGCCTATCTGGAGCCTTATCTTGAAGCCGAGAAAACAGCCTCCGGCGCTGCCTATCGTTCAAGTGCAGGCAAAATCCTGATGGCAACGGTGAAGGGTGACGTGCACGACATCGGCAAAAATATCGTTGGCGTTGTCCTTCAGTGTAACAACTACGAAGTCATCGACCTTGGCGTTATGGTTCCCGCCACCAAGATCCTGGAAACTGCGCGCGAAGAAAATGTAGACGTCATCGGGCTCTCTGGCCTTATCACTCCGTCACTTGACGAGATGTGCGCAGTTGCCGCTGAAATGGAACGTCAAGATTTCGATATCCCGCTTCTCATTGGCGGGGCAACGACCAGCAAAGTCCACACAGCCGTCAAAATTCACCCGAACTACGCTCAAGGACAGACCCTCTATGTCACCGATGCTAGTCGCGCGGTCGGGGTTGTAACGAAACTGCTTTCGAAAACAGACCGAAATGATTTCATTGGTGACATTCAGAAAGACTACGAATCTGTACGTGAAGCCTATCTCGCAGGTGAAAGCCGCAAACAACGTATTACCCTGGCTACCGCTCGCGACAACCTCCAACCAGTCGCTTGGGATAAGTACCAACCGCCGAAACCCAAGCTAATTGGCACCAAGTCCTTCAAAGACTACGATTTGGCAGAGCTTGTCCCTTATATAGATTGGTCGCCGTTTTTTGCCACATGGGAGCTAACTGGTCGTTATCCAGCCATTCTCAACGACAATAAAATTGGCACCGAAGCCCGCAAATTGTTCGCCGATGCTCAACAAATGCTGGAGCGCATCGTTAAGGAAAAATGGCTGCGCGCCAGCGGTGTTATTGGCCTTTGGCCCGCGAATGCCGTGGGTGATGACATTGAAGTCTATGAGGATGATACCCGCACCACTAAACGCACGATCCTGCATACCCTGCGCCAGCAAATCGCCCGTAACCCCCGGCGTCCGCGTCCGCATGTAGCACTTGCAGATTTCATCGCTCCCAAGACAACGGGGCTTGCTGACTACATCGGCGGCTTTGCGGTCACATCAGGGCTAGGCGAGGAAGAAGCTATTGCCAACTATATCGATGAGATCGACGACTATAGTAAGATTATGCTCAAGGCTCTGGCAGACCGCTTGGCCGAAGCGTTTGCCGAACATATGCACGCCCGTGTCCGTCGTGAATTCTGGGGCTATGCTGATGAGACTACGCTCACGCCTACCGACATCATTGCTGAGAAATATCAAGGCATCCGACCTGCGCCTGGCTATCCAGCTCAGCCCGATCATACGGAAAAGGCCACGTTGTTCGAGTTATTGGACGCCACCCAGGCGACCGGCATTCAACTGACCGAGAGTTTTTCCATGTGGCCAGGCTCCGCCGTCTCCGGTTTCTATTTTTCTCATCCTGATAGCTACTACTTCGGGGTAGGTCGCATCGAACGCGACCAAGTTGAGGATTATGCCGCGCGCAAAGGGTGGAGCATAGAGACTGCTGAGCGCTGGCTTGCGCCCATATTGAATTACGAGCCAAACCGTCGGCCCGACAACTGATCCCCGCAAATTATCATTGGGGCGAATACTTCAGGTTGACAATTGCCGGCCAGACAGTTCACGTCCTAACGATCATAACTAATCGGGGACTGTAATGTTCGGACGCTTAATCTTGATTTTGATCCAAATTGCCGTGGCATGGGTGCTGGCAGATAAAATAATTTCATACCTTTCGCTCCCACCATTCGGACAAGCCAAGATTTATCTCTATGCCGTCATCTTTTCGCTTTTAGTGTGGATTGTTGGCATGTTGGGCGGGTTGGTTCTCAAAGATGTGGCGACACCATCCCCGTCAACGCTTGGCTTAGCATTTGGGGCAGCCGTTATCTTTGCGACGATCACACTTGTGCCTGATGCCATGGCAGCAGTAGGCAAAGTCATCAAAGGCGTTCCGGATAAGGCATTTCCACTCATTGGAGCGGTGCTGGGCTACGCTATTAAACGCTAGGGATTAACTAGCTCTCAAGCCCCACACGCATCGACATGTTGTTCAGTGGAATAAGAAAAACACACAGGCAAAATAAGTTGGCAAAAAAATTGACGCGATGTCCCTCTCATCGCGTCGCCAATAGCACTCACATTTTTATGTCGAAGTGCCCTTTGATTTATCCTCGCAGTCCTAAATCATCCCAACGACTACGGCTGCGAGAAATAAAAATGATGCAACAGCTAGCGCAACATTTAATCGCATTCTTAATTGCATCCTCTCCTCCTCTTTACTTATTTCCGACGACGGTCCTTTGCCGCACCGCCATTCGGTTAATGAAGGGAGTTAACGAAAACACTCAGCCATCCGCAAGTTAAAAACATTGTGCGACGCAGCAAAAATCATGCCAGCTAAGACTGAACTGGTTAATGCAAGCTGTTGTTTAAGTTGAATTACTTTGGATTCCAAGTAACCATTGGGAGTTTTGCTGGGTGCGGTGCTACTATATAGTCCACAAGCATATCCTTGTCTGCGAAGATACTCCTGACGTGAAACCTGCTGTTGGAAATAAATATCGCAAGCTCTCTTCTCCATTAGATTCTCCATCCTATCTACAGGTGCAGGACTTAGAAAAAAGACTTAGAAGGTCCAACATCAAGATCTGGCTACCAAGCGATTGACACGCCCCTCGAGGCTCAGTAGCCATAAATGCATCGAGTTGAAATTCATGTGTGCTGTACGACTATCAATTTGGGGACTAAAGCCCAGCCAAACTACGCATTACGACGTCGAGATCTACGATGCTGCCAGGAGCACTTCCAAAAGCTTCATCGGACAATTATTGAGAGGCCAGAAGCAAGAGATGCCTACCCAAACCTCGAATACACCTCTATCTATGATGCCTCTTGATCCGATATGGGAAAGTCTGCGCTTTGAGGCAAAACAGGCAATGGATGAAGAGCCTGCGCTTGGCGGGTTTATCTATGCAACCGTGCTTAGTCACTCTCGTCTTGAAGACGCGATTTGCCATCGCCTTTCCCAGCGCCTCGATCATTCCGACGTTGATGCCGGACTAATCAACCAAACTTTCCAGGATTTACTTATCGATACGCCACAGCTCGGGCGTGCATTCCGGGCAGACCTTGCGGCCGTCTTCGATCGCGATCCAGCTTGCTCACGATATCTTGATCCGATGTTAAATTTCAAAGGTTTCCATGCCTTAGTTACCTACCGTTTTGCTCATGCCCTATGGATGAAGGGGCGGCGGGATTTTGCGCTCTACCTCCAAAGCCAGTCATCACGTGTCTTTACAGTTGATATTCACCCCGCCGCCAAAATCGGCCAGGGCATCATGATTGATCATGCCCATGCTGTCGTGGTTGGTGAGACTGCGGTTGTGGGGGATAATGTCTCGCTTCTACACGGGGTTACTTTAGGTGGCACTGGCAAGGAAACCGGAGATCGCCACCCAAAGATCGGTGACAACGTCATGATTGGTGCCGGCGCCAAGGTTCTTGGGAATATCACTGTAGGCTCCTGCTCACGCATCGCCGCTGGCAGTGTTGTCCTCATGCCCGTTCCTGCAGATACAACCGTTGCGGGCGTCCCGGCGAAAGTCGTCGGTCCGGCCGGTTGCTCAGAACCTGCTCGCACCATGGACCAGCGGTTCTCAATGTTTGAAGCTGATACCGAGCAAACCACATCGAAATAAAATAGACAAACCGTCCCCATGACCGGGGAGCGATCAAATACTCAGCCCCTGAAATATATACAACGTCGAATGGAGGCCAAAGGCCGATGAAGACTGATCTCCAGCGTCTAGAACGCTATCTACGGAAGACATTCAATACGGACACCCTACGCATTGTCATGCATGCAAAGAAAACCGACATGGCAGAGGTTTATATCGCCGAAGAATTTATTGCACCTCTCTACCGGGAGGATGAAGACGGTGAAGTGTCCTATCAACTCCAAATGGCGATCTTGGATATCGACCTCGACGAAACTTGAATTTCCTCCACTCACAAACAACGGGAGAGCAACCAATGGGGCTCTACACTCTCGACGGCATGAGCGTCACGACCCCTGCTAGTGGCAATTACTGGGTGGCGGACAATGCAACTGTTGTCGGCAATATCGTGCTGAAGGAGAATTCAAGCGTCTGGTTTAATGCCGTTCTGCGCGGTGACGTTGAAACTATAACAGTGGGTGAGGGCTCCAACGTTCAGGATGGGAGCATCCTGCACACTGATCCAGGTTGCCCGCTCAATATCAAAGAAAACTGCACCATCGGCCATTTGGTCATGCTGCACGGCTGCACCATCGAACAAGGAAGCCTTATTGGTATAGGCGCCGTTGTGCTCAACGGCGCAGTTATCGGTGAGCAGTCTTTAATTGGTGCCAATGCCTTAATCCCTGAAGGCAAGGTAATCCCCCCGCGATCGCTCGTGATGGGGTCGCCCGGCAAAGTTATTCGCGAACTCACCGACAAAGACATTGCCAGAATTGCCAAAGGTGTCGCTAACTACCAGAGCAACTGGAAACGTTTTAAAACAAGTATGCATCCCCAGAACGAAGCGACTTAGAGCATGTTCATCTTTGGTTGAAACGCATGGGACTCATGTGCGTGCTTTAAGCTTCTGTTGCAGAATATCTGAGCTTAAAAATCAGAATTACGGCAATCAGGTAATCGGTACGCTCCGATGCATATCAGCGAGTTGACTGCACACCTGCAATTGCGTGGGGAGATGCAACTGCATGCCGATCAAGCGAGACCCAAACTCTTGGGTCCAAGTAAGATTGCCGCATAATGTATTGATACGGCGTTTGGCTAAACAGGCGTACGTCGTTGACTTTGTTATCAAGGATAAAATCACCCTGCCCCGTACGGACAGTTAGGACGGCATGTCCTTCGCCATGTTCGTCAAGCACAACTGTGATCAACAATGAACTGGCTGACCACCCAAGCTGCATCAATTTTTTGCGCTTGAGAATAACGTAATCTTCGCAGTCACCCCGTTTTTTGGGAAATGTCCAATGTTCGTCTACACCGTAGACAGCAAGGTCTGTTGCCGGCGCAATAGCGAGATTGACCTTCCTATTAATAGTATCGAGCTGACTAAGCAGATGAGGATTTACCATAACTCGGCGGGTGCGTTTTTGATCTGGACGGCACTCGCTATTGAATACCTGGCAGAACCGCACAAAGCCATAAGGTGGCAGGGACTGGCCATGCACGCGCATATACCGTGCCTTGGCAGTTGTTGCCAGCTCTTGAGCAGTCGCTTGAGTTTCACTCAATGCCGAAAACGCGCCACAAAGCGCAATGACGCAG
>Ga0209345_10004145_pt1 | contig 14215 bp, 8 predicted proteins | sample Cruoilmetagenom7_FD_187294 | JGI IMG/M metagenome (GOLD analysis project Ga0209345, IMG submission 187294) | Oil polluted marine microbial communities from Coal Oil Point, Santa Barbara, California, USA - Sample 7 (SPAdes) (version 2) | ecosystem: Environmental > Aquatic > Marine > Oil seeps ... | reverse complement strand
ATAACATCTGCCGTTGCAGTTAAAATTGTAGTTTGTCCATTAAAGTTTATTGGTGCTGTTGCGTTATTCCAACTTCCAAAATACGTTTCGTTAATTGCAGGACAACCATTAGGGATATCAGGATGTACTGTAGTTACTTTTACAGGCTCCATAGTGTTAGGCACTACTGCAATATTGGTGTATTGTTGTTGATTTATTGGCTTGATAAGAAACCCAAATAAATCGGAATATTGACACGTATTAGGATTGTTTTCTTGATACTCTTCTGAAGCAAAAATATATCTAAAGCTAATTCTGTTGGCAACTGCAGTAAATTCAAATTCAATTGCAGTTGCATTAGTTGTGTTTTGTTCTTGAAGTTCGTATTCTAAATCGGCATCACCAATCCAGTTTGGAGCATCATCATCACTTAGAGTGTTGTTTGGACCTTGAACATTTGTTAATTTTCCTGTACTTAATACTATACCTCTTTGAAAAGGGAAGCCAGTTCCTGTGGCATCAAAATAGCCATAGCTTTGGTCTGTATTGTTAAAATCTCCACCAACTACATTTGTAACCACTATGTTCTCAATGCAGTTGCTGTCAATTAATATATCTTCAATGAGTTGTTGAGGTGTGTAAGTAGTCGCATCTGTTTGAACGTTTTGTCCAAGTAAAGGCACAGAAATTAAAAAAAGTAGAATTAATAATCGGTTCATCTATAATGACTAGAAAACAAAGATAATTCAGATTTTAAGTATGATAACTATTTATTTGTTAAAGATTAGTTTTTATTAGTTTTATGTAGAATAATAGTTTTGTAATACTTTACGAATAGCGTAACTTCATAGAATCAATAGAAAATAATTTAAAAACTTATTATCAAGATTGAGTAAATGAAAATAACAAAAGAAGAATTAGAATTTAGAATAATTAGACAGCTTAAGAATTTTTATAATTATGTTTATACACCAGAAGAGTTATCAAGAAAGAGAACAGCATATTATTTTTTGGTTGAGGATTTTAGTACTTATAAAGAAGAAGGAGGAAATCTCATTAAGATTAAAAACTTTCTATTGATTGAATTAGAAAAAAATGATAGTTTGGGTGATGAGCAAGAAGACTTTATTTATGATTTAATACTTTATATAGAAAGACTAGAATAAATGTTTTTTGAGAATACTAATATTATTTATCTCCTCAACGCAAAATGCCCTTTTACTTGAAACTCGACACCATTTTGTTTTACATTGGCAACAAACCAATAATCGTTTGCAGGCATGTTTAATCCATTGTAGGTACCATCCCAACCTACAGTTTCTGAGGTTAGGAATGTCATTTGTTTACCATATCTATCATAGATACTAATAGTAGTTCCTGGTAGATGTTCTATTCCAGAAATATGCCATGTATCAAAATAGCCATCACCATTTGGCGTCATGAATTTTGGCGTATCAATTACGACTACTTCTCTTGAAATGGATGCACAACCATTTAAATCGATGATGCTAACAGTGTGGTAACCAAGCGATACATTCTCAAATACATTTGAAGTTTGAGGTTCGCCATCGTCTAATACATACATGTAATTTCCAATGCCACTAATGGTTATGGTTATATTATTTGGGTCACTAAAATCAACTGTTTCAGTTACTTCAATGGTTGCTTGTTCAGATTCTATCACGTCAAATATTGTTGATGTACTACAGCCATAAGGCGTTGTTACGGTTACCCAATATTGACCAATTTGATTGATATCTATTTCAGAGGTTGTTTCTCCAGTTGACCATAAAGAGGCATCTCCTGCTACAAGCTCTCCAGCTATAACTGTTAATGGGAAATTATCTAAGCAAACGGTTTGTTGAGGAATATCAACTACTGGTTTTCTCAGTACTGTTGTTATAAATGATGTGGTATCAAAACATCCTGTTGTGTTATTTTCAAGACGGACATATATTTCTTGACCATCAACTGCTTCATAATTAAGATTTGAAATTGCGTATTCTCCATTTTCTGCATCAGGATTTGTCTCATGGTAGGTGATAGTATAATTTGATGGATTTTGACCTCCCAACACAATTGCTGTTTGTTGCGACAAATCGAAAAACAATGTAAAATCGTAATCATCATCACAAGATTCCATGTTTGGAGGCATATTGGCTATCGGATTTTGATAAACAACCAACTCGAAAGATGATATAGCAACACAGGTTGTAATAGTGTTTTCAGCTCTAACATATAGCGTTTGATTTGATGAAGTATAATTATACGTATTACCAATATTATTTTGATTGTTTTGAGCATCAGTTAAACTTAAATGATACGTTATTAGCGTATTAATTATATCGGTAAATAAGATCTGGGTTGCATCATTCAAGTCATAAATGTCCGTGTCATTATCACAAATGTCAATAGTTGGTATTGTGTTAATAGCAGGAGGTAAGTTTACTTCTAATTCTAAAGGAATAGACACATAACAGCCAGATAGCGTGTTTTCAACTTTTATAAATACTGTTTGTGGATTAGCTATGTTATTATAAGTTTCAGGATTAGAAATCGTATTTGTATTCGACTCTAAGGTTTCTGAAGATTCGAAATAAGTAATCGTAATACCATTATTTCTAACGTCTAAAATTTCAAATTCTGCCACAGTAAGGTCAAATGTGGAAATTCCATCATAATCGACATCACAAGTTGTTAAGGTTGATGGTAAATTAACTGTTGGTACTTGAATAACGTTTAAACCAAACTCTGCAATAGCATGACAATAGGTGCCATTTTCTATCCTAGCGTAAATTTGTTGAGGGTTTGTAACATTAGTATAATTGGTGTCAATTTCATTTTGCATATTCTCAGCATCTGTTAAAGATGTGTAATAAGTAATACTTAAAGTTTCTGGGCTACCTTGAGATATTTCAACTGTTTTTTCATTTAAGTTGAAAGTTTCTAAGCCGTTATTAGAAATATCGTCACAGACAATAAAGTTAGTTGGAGGATTAAATAATGGCACCGAACCAACTTCAATTATAAATGACGAGGCTCCATAGCAACTTTGGTCTGTAGTATTCTCAACTCTTACATAAATAGTTTGTGGACTTGAAGTATTGGTGTAATTTGAGTTTTTGTCAATACTATTTGTTCTATTAATAGCATCAATTTCTGTTTCAAAATAGAGCACTTGTTTACCAGTTTGACCATTTAAAATTTCTGAGTCTTTAGTGTTAAAAAGAAAATCAGTAGTTTGATTTCCATCAGTTTCACAATTTTCAAAATTTGAAATTACTGGAAACATAGGAAGTGTATTTACAATTACAGGAATTTCAGCAATAGCGTAGCATCCAGTAATAGTACTTTCAACTCGTGTGTAAATAGTTTGATTTGTTGCATTGAATATTGTAGGTGTAATAATCGCATTAGTGTTGTCATGTAAATCGTTTAAAGTTGTGTGGAAACTTATTATTAAATCTGTTGTGCTTGATACTATGCTAGGTATTAAAGCGTCTAAATCGATAATTGAAAAAGCGTCTTGGTCATCGTCACAAATAATTATTTCTATTGGACTGTTAACTGTTGGTGCTGGAATAACGTTAATATCAAAAGGAATGGTGCTAAAGCATCCAGTTACGTTATCGCTTACTCTTGCATAGAACGTTTGTGGAGTTGATGTGTTTGTATAAAATTGTGGTAATACATTGGTGTTATTATCGGCATCTGTTTGAGATGTAAAGTATCTAACTGAAACGCCAGAAAGCCCATTATTAACTAAAGTATCGAAAGAATTTAGTTCAAGTAGTATGAATCCATCATCATCAGTATCACAATAATCAATGGTTGCTACTGGAACTAAAGTTATTGGAGGGTTTACTATTAAATTTATTTGTGACTGATAATCGCAATTATCATTTTCAATTCTGATAAAAATAGTTTGTGGACTTGTATTGACTATATAAGGGACATTTTGGTCAATAGGATTAATGTTATTGTCCATATCGTCTTCAGTCTCATAAAATGTTATGTCTGTATCTGCAAGATTATTTACAATAGTTGAAGCTATATCTTGTAAATCAAACGACTCAATACCATCGCCACTACTATCATCACAAGTTTCAAAATCCTGTATAGCTGTTCCTGTATTTAATAAATTTGTATGAATAACAATAGGAACGATTGTAAAACATCCTGTTGTGTCATCTTCAATTCTAATATAAAGATTTTGAGTATTAGCAGTTACATTCTCATAGTTTGATGCATCAGCAATTGGGTTTACATCATTTGTAGCATCACTATTTGAGGTGTGAAATGTTACTGTTACACCTGTAAGGCCTTGTAGTAAATCTGGGACTATTGCAGTAAGGTCGAAAAAAGCAAATCCGTCATCATCATTATCACAAGCGTTTATAGGAGGTAAATTTGGGTTAACAATAGGTCTGTCTAACACTGTAATATTAATGTTTGTGGTGTTTACGCATCCTGTATTTGTATTTATAACTCTTACAAAAAGTTCTTCAGATTGTAAGGTGTTTACATAAGGAGAAGGAATGGCATTAATCCCATTATCTGCATCTATTTGAGATAAATGATACGTTACACTTAAAGCAGGGTTTCCTTGGGTAATCTCACTATCTGCTTGAGTTAAATCTATTTGAGTAGAGCCATCAGCCACAGTATCATCACATAATACGATTGGTGTTGGATTAACAATATTTGGTAAAGGGTTAACGACTAAATTAAAACTAGTGTATGCCATACAACCACTATTTATATCTTCAATTCTTACAAAAATTGGCTGCGGATTTATAGTGTTTTGTATAGGAGTTAAAATAGCATTGGTATTGTTTTGAGCATCAATACTAGTTAAGTGATAAGATATATTATAAGTGCCAGCAGCAACCGCATTAGTAACTTCATTATCTTTAGTTGAAAGATCAAAAAATTCGATACCATCTTCGCTTACATCATCACATAATTCATAATTAACGATTGGGTCTACTGTTTGCTCCGAACTTAAGTTAATTTCAATTGTATCTTCAATAACACAATTGGTAGCATTAAGCGGTATAGTTATTTCTACTCTATAATTTCCAGAAGTGTCAACTGTAAGTGTACTATTTGTCTCTGTTGGTAGCAGCACACCATTTTCATACCAAGCATACGTAGCTAAAAGGTTTTGAATGTCACCATTAATTGTATAATCTTCAGCACAAGTTGAAATATCTGACCCAAGATTTACAGTAGGATTAAAACTATTAGCTTGTATAAAAACTGCTGAATCATAGTTTTCATCATTTTGATCTGCAATAACTAATTTTATTCTATAGAGTATATTAGGATTAATATTTGCTGTAGCTGTAAGTACTGTAGTTCTACCATTGTAGTTAGTGTCTCCCATACTATACCCATCAAAATATTGTTCGTTTTCTGAAGGGCAAAAACCTACTATTTCATCATGAACAGTATTTGTGTTAACTGGAGTATTTGTTCCAGGTATTAAAGCAATGTTTGTATATGGATTGGCTGTTCCAGCTTCTTTTATTAGAAATGCAAATCCATCAGAGTATTCACATGGGAAGTTTCCAAAATATTCTTCTGATGCTAAAATGTAATTAAATTGAATTAAATTAGAAATTGATATAAAGTCAAACTCTATTGATGTAGCGTTATGTGTGTCTGTAATACCTAAAGCAGTTTCTAAATCTGTATCTGATCCCCAAGTTAATTCTCCTTCGTTAAGAATATTGATATTGGTTGTGTTTCCAGCAGAATTTGCATTACCTGTAGATAGCATAATACCATTCTCAAAAGGAAAATTTGAATTTGCTCTTTCAAAATATCCAAAGCTCGAAAACCCATTAACACTTCCATTTACTGCAGAAGAAATGTTGGTTATTTCTACACAACCTTCGGCTAAATTATTTTCTATTAATGCTTGGACTGATTGAGAATTGTCAACTGAGATTTTTTGCGAATATGCTGAATTACATAATAGCAAGCATAGGAGGGATATTAAGTAGGTTATTCTCATTTCTAAGGTTTATATCATAGCTTAAAAGATTTGGGTTTTAAAAGCTATTGATTGTAATTTGGATTCAAATGGTGAAAATATAGATAAAATAGATGAAACACCAAAAATATTCGATGAAATACATATTTTTAGATGAAAAGGATTACAAAAATAAATTTTGAGTTAAAAAAATGTAATTAGCGTTTTAAAGTAAAGTGGCTTTTAAAAACACGTCCATCTTGAAGTTTTACATGGAACCAATAATCACTTGAAGGAAGATCTAGACCATTAAAAGTACCATCCCAACCTTTACTTTGTGGATCTAATTCTTTTAATAATTTACCATAACGATCAAAAATATAAATAATGCTTTCGGCTTGAGAAGGATCGGTAATTCCATAAATTTGCCAAGTATCGTTGTAGCCATCATTGTTTGGAGTAAAAAATTTAGGGAAACCGATTACTGCTACAGTATCTTCTATAATTCCACAATTATTTTTATCTCTAATAAAGACAGTGTGAAAACCTGGAGTTACATTTTCAAAGAGATTACTGTCTTGGTAAGGACCATTAATGTTATCAATAGCAAATTCATAATCACCTTCACCAGACACTAGAATTGTTATTGTGTTATTTGATCTAGCATCTGCTACTTCAATATTTTCAATGGTAGCAATATTTGATGGTAATACATTTATGGTTCTAACTTTATCGCAATTATTTGAATTTGTTACAGTAACTGTGTAAGTGCCAGGAGTATTTATTGAAATTTCCTGAGTAGTTTCACTTGTAGACCATAAGTATGTAAAATCACTTGGAGCATTATTAATGAGTCCAGCATCTAAAGTTATGAGTTGCGGATAAAAATTTAAACAATAAATAGTTTCGTACCGCTCTTCAATATTTGGCAACTCTAGAACGACTAATTCAATTTCAGAAATTCCAAAACATGCATTATTGTTTTCAACTCTTGCATAAATTGTTTGATTGTAAGGAATTGTATTTGTAAAGTTGTTTCCTAATTCGCTTCGCTCTAAAAGTGAGTCTTCATACGATATATAATATTTCACAGTTAGTGTAGTTGGTAATCCATTGAGAATATCATTGCTAGCTTGGGTTAAATCAAAATTATAAAACCCATCTTCATTGCCATCATCATCACATTGAGTAAGTTTAGCATTATTAGCGTCAGTAGCTGTGACATCTAAATAGAGTTCAGCTATATCATTACAACCTGTAAGAGTATCAAAAACTTTCACATAAACAGTTTGTGGATTTGTTATGTTACTGTAAGATGCACCATCTATTTCGTTAACCTCATTTTCAGCATCTAATAATGATAAATAGAACTTGGTTGCTCTGTTTGCAATACCTCCAGTTAAATCATCATTTGCTTCAGTAAGATTAAACAAGGTAAAACCATTAGGGCTGCCATCTTCATCACATTGATATAAGCTAGCGTGGAACGCTTCAGGATTTAGCGAGTATGTAACAATAGCTTCACCTTCTATAGCGCAATCACCATTATTAGGCTCAATATAAAGCTGATAATGTCCACCTTGGGTTATGTTTAGGTCAAAATCAATTTCAGATAAGACTACTCCATCACGAGTCCAAGTATAAGTTGCACCAAAAATATCATCTGCTACGAGTGTATAATCATCGCCTTCACATAAATTTAGAGTTGTATTACTTACACGGTTTCTAATAATGTCAATTTGAGTATTAAATAATGATTGAATAAATGGAGGTAAGCCTTGTCTCGATTTATTTGGAGATAGACTTACTGCATTATGTTGATAATTGCAACCAATTCCAATTGAATTTGGATTATTAATAACACCTAAGTATGGTAATCCCTCATCGTATGTTGCAGATAAGGCTCTATAAATTTTTCCATTAGGGCCTAACTGAAGTGCGCCTCTATATAATGATCTTTCATCTACTTTAAACTCACTATTTTGAATATTTCCAGCGTTTAAATTAAATTGAGTCAATACCGAATGATGATTAGCAGGATTATTAGCATCATCTGGGTTATCACGACTAAAAAAATCGTTTGAAGAGTTAACGTATAAAAGGTTACTGTTTGGAGAAAACTCAACACCATAAGGTATTCCATTATTGGAACTTATATAAAGACGTTGTTGGTTGCTTACAATTCCAGTAGTAGAATCAAAATCGTAAAGGAATAAACCATCTCCAGCATTAGCAGTAGCAAGATAATTTCCATCAGGTGATAACTTTAAATACCCTCTCTTATCAAAAATACTTAAATTATTAAATGTTGAGGTTACTGGTGTGGTGTTAACACCGCTGTCATTGACTTCAAATGCCTGAAATGAATCTATCGATCCAATATTACCATCTTCAGAAGCTAAGGTTACAACCCAAATAGATTTTGTGATACAGTCTTTTATTACTGCAGAAATTTTCTCAGTTGATATGGCAAGTAAGTTAATGTTTTTATCGGTAACTCTACCTAAACCACCACCTTGAGTCATATCTACAACTGAATAGTTTAATCCATTTGGACCTTGAATGTGATCTACAGTAAATATGTAATAAATATTAACATCATCTGGTTTAGGAACTATTATGGCAGATTGCGAACTAGATTCATCTCCAAACAAACCACTTCCGTTTTGCATAATTTGATGGTTTTTGTTAAAAACAAAAGTACCATCTGTATAAAAAAGCAAGTTTCCATCTTCATCAGAAATACTTGCGTTACCCTCTATAGTGTTTAAATTTCCTTGGTTTATTGAGCTAACTGTGCCATTGTCTACATTGAAATTAATTCCTGCTCCATCACCAAAATACCAATTAGCAGCTTGGTTTTGAGCCCACAATTGGGCACAAAAAATGAGTGAGAGGATTAAAAATATCTTTTTCATTATAAGCAATGTAGCTTATAAAGATATTACAAATCTCGCTTCTTTAATAATCTATACGATAAAAACACGAATAAAGCTGTCCAAGCAAGTACAATTGCTATTTCATACCAATGCACTGCGTAGTCGTAAGCGATCTCTGTTTTATCTGGAAACTTAGTCATAACCATTCGTCTAACAGGGTCGTCTATAAGATTGTACATAGACTTTAATGGGAAAAAGTTTTGAATTTTGGTTGCAATATCCATGTTGGCTTGCCAAGTAATTAACCCGAAAATCACCCATTCTAAAATAAAATCCACAAACAAAAAGGCTAAAGCAAAAGCGGATCGCTTTGCTAGCATACCAAGAAATAAACAAAAAGAGAAAAAACCTATTAGTTTCACAAAATAGCCTAGTAAAAACTCTGTTTCTGAAAGGATAATACCTATTTCATTATAGCTTGAATAATAAAGCCCTATAAGTAATGATATTAAAGTTAAAAGTACAGTTGCCACAAGCGAAAAGAATACGATTGTATAGAACTTAGATAAGATAAACTCCTTTTTACTCAAGCCATCAATCAAGTTTTGCTTAATGGTTTTATTGCTGTATTCATTGCCTATCATACTCACCACAACAATAGCAAAGAAAAACTTGAATTGTGCCGCAAAATAAGTCGTGATGTGCCAAATAATTGGGAAATTGTAAATTCCTAACTCACCTAATTCAAGAGTAAAGAAGCCAAAAAAGTTAATCTTTATTGATGATAAAATAAGAACTGTAAAAGGTAAAATAAATGATATAAATATGAGAATCTTACTCGTTCTATTGAGTAATAATTTTTGTAATTCTAGTTGTAATAGACGTACCATGATTTTGATTGATTGTTGGTTAGTTATTGTCAGTTAATTGAAGAAATTGTTCTTCTAAGCTTTGTTTACGCTTCACTAAATGAGATAGTGTAATTCCTTTTTTGAACATTAGCTTATTAAAAGTTGACGCTTCCATTGGGTTTTCTAAAAAGGCAGTGATTAACCCTTCTTCAACTTTAATATTTCCAAAAGATTCTTCTTCCTCAAGAATTTTAATCAATTCATCGTGCTTGTCTGTTTTCAATTCAAAGAAGCCATGACTGGAAATCATTTCATCAACACGACCTGAATACAATTTTTCACCCTTACGTAAAACAACCACATGTGTACATACTTTTTCAACTTCGTCCAAGAGGTGTGAAGCTAATAGTATGGTTGTGCCTTCATTAGCAATATCTTTAATAATTTGTCTAATTTGATGTATTCCTTGAGGATCTAACCCATTTGTTGGCTCATCAAGGATTAAAATTTCTGGATCATTTAGTAGCGCAGATGCAATTGCCAATCTTTGTTTCATACCTAAAGAATAGGTTTTGAACTTACTACCTTTACGATCGGTTAAACCAACAATTTCTAGCTTTTCATCTATTTTACTAATATCTACCCCTTTTATTTTGCAAACTAGCCTTAGGTTATCATAACCAGACATATATGGGTAAAAGTTTGGGTTTTCAATAATGGCACCAACTTTTTTAAGAGCATCATGAGTTGTGATGTTACCATCAAACCATTGAAAGTCCCCAGAAGTTTTATTTACAACATTTAAAACGACGCCAAGCGTTGTGGATTTACCACTTCCGTTGGGTCCAAGTATGCCATAAACATTGCCTTTATTTATTGTAAAAGAAAGATCCTTAACCGCAGTTAGGTAACCAAATTTTTTAGTAAGGTTATTAATTGTTAGTATCGATTCCAAAATGTAATGATTGATTAGTTATAATGGTAAGACGAAAGCTATGCCTTTTTGTTACATCATAAATTTAATTGTTTTAAATTTGATTAAGTCAAATTCTATGAAAGATTTAAAAATTTCAAAAAAGAAACCATCGTTTCCAATTTCAAAGGAATTGAATGCTTATTTATCTGAATACAACAGAAATATAAGACTACCTATTTTTTATGATGACTTATTGCGTTTTCAAGGATCTGTTGTCGTTTATAATAAAAGCGATATTGATACACTTTGGATACGTGTTTATTATAATGATTTTGAACGTGAAGAAATTGATAGAAGCCTTAAAAGAATTTACACGACCCTGCATTCTGATGGGAACGAAAAAACCCTCCCTTTTTTAAATGTTGATGCTATTGACTATTGCACTTTTGGTAACTCAAAACCTTTTAGAGTAAAGATTAGAAATATTTTGAATGATAACTATACTTATTTTTATGTAAAAAAAGCAGATGCTTCAAGAATTTACGGTTTAGAGCTAGAGCATATGTTATCTCCTTATAATTTAAATTTTCTTGTTTATAAAGAGACTTTAATTGAAGAACATATAGCTGGAATTCCTGGAGATGAATTTATTAAACATATGCTTCCTAAATGCACAGAGCCTGAAAAAGCACAAATTGCTAAAGAGTTTGTGAAGTTTAACGAACGTTGTATGATAAGGCTTTTAGGTGATATGCGATCATATAACTATGTTATTGTGCCTATTCATGATTTTGATCATGTAGTTTATAAAATTAGAGCTATAGATTTTGATCAACAAAGTTTTGAAGGAAAGTTTAATATTTATAGACCTCAATTTTTTAAAGAAAACTTAAAGATGGTCGAATTAGTATCAGAAAAATTCCAAAAAGAATCTATCGATCAGTATAAAATTGAAGAGCGTTCAATTATTGTTAAACGGCTAAAAAGTTTTTATGAACGTATTGATGAGTTATTATACTGTATGACAAATGATGAAATTTCAATTAAGGGTAATATAGAACTTCTCAAAGAAAAAATCTATTTTTATACAACAGATATTAATTTCAAGAAAAGCAAAAACATGGGAGAAATATTAAAGTTTGCTTTGGAATTTGTAAAACGAAATTATGATGATGTAAACACTAAAAATTTATATTAATTCCAATTTTCGTTGAAATCTAAATCTTCGTAATCATCAATATTTAAATCATTTCCTAATTCATCAAAATCATCAGAAACATCTGCTTCAAATGCTTTTTCTGGCGCTTCGTTTGGTATTTGCCCATGTACATACATAAGGTTAGGGTAATCCATACCCTCGGCAACATCTACAACTTCACCTAATTCTACTAAAAATGTCCACATACTCATGAAATCATAAACGTAAATGAGTTTAGTTTTGCTTTCATCTACCACATCTTCTAGTAAAGTTTCATTCATAAGTTTTACTTCATTCACACCTTCGCTCATATCAAATAAAGATATTTCCTCTCCTTGGTTCCACTCATCGTCACTTACATAAAATGATGCCATTTCTGTGCCGTCAAATCCAAAAGACTGCGTAATGGTGTTATGTAAATCCTCTAAAGAATCAGTTTTTCTAATTTCAATATCTCTAAAAACATCGTCTTCGGTATCGTTATCTAATATGACTCTAAATCTGTAAATCATGAATTATTTTTGTTAGTACAAATTTATTTAAAAATTTGTTATTTGCTAAATCGATGCAATACAAATGTCATTGCAGTTAAAAGAAAAAACGCACCTATTTGATGAGCGACTCCTAACCATACAGGAACTTGCATTAATATTGTCAATACACCTAATAGAAATTGTAAGCTTACAAGAATTAATAAAGCACTAATGCCACTCTTTTGATCTTTATTTAATTCTATTTTTCTAGTTTTATTCCAAACCATTAAAATTAAAATAACTACAATATAAGCTAGCATGCGATGTGCAAATTGTACACCACTTTTACCTTCAATAAAGTTTTTAATAATAGGTGTTTGCTCTATATAAACGGTTTCGTGCATAAATTTACCTTCACTCATCATTGGCCAATGGTTATGTATAAAACCAGCATCTAAACCAGCTACAAAGGCACCATAAATGATTTGAAGAATAAGAAATGCGAGGGCAACTCTTATAAAATTACGCAATTGTTTATTGACTATTTTCTTATTTGGAAAGATAATGTCAAGTGCTACCCAAAATGTGTAAGCAAAGGTTATAAATGCGGTTGTTAAATGTGCTGCTAACCTAAAGTGGCTTACGTCTGGTCTGTCAACCAATCCGCTTTTTACCATATACCATCCTAAAAACCCTTGAAAACCTCCAAGAATTAATAGAATAATCGCTTTTTTTATTGTTGATTTTGTGAGTTGTTTTCTTATTAAAAAATATAAGAAAGGTACTATGAATACCAAACCTATAAACCTTCCAATAACGCGATGCAGCCATTCCCAGAAATAGATGTCTTTAAAATCTTGAAGTGTGAAGTGGTTGTTAAGTTTTTGATATTCTGGATATTGTTTGTAAAGGCCGAAAGCTTCTTGCCATTCAACCTCATTCATAGGTGGAATAGTTCCAGAAATAAGTTTGTAATTAGATATAGATAATCCAGAATGTGTTAGTCTTGTTATGCCACCAACTACAACCATGATAAAAATTAAAACACAGCCTGTTAGTAGCCAGTAAAATACTTTTTTATTGTCTTTCATTTGTTTTTAACCCTAGTTTTTTGCCTTCTTCTAGCATCAATTTATAAGCTGCATTAAATTCATTTGGAATAACACCTTCTAAAATGGCTTCCTTAATTACTTCTTTGATAACTCCAATTTCTTTTGATGGTTTAAGATTAAAAGTTTTCATTATTTCATCACCTGAAACTGGAGGTTGAAAATTCCTGATATGGTCACGTTCTTCAACTTCTACTATTTTTTGTCTAACAATTTTGAAGTTATTGTGATATTTTTTAAATTTTTTAGGATTTTTTGTAGTAATATCTGCTTCGCAAAGTGTCATTAAATCATCTACATAATCGCCCGCATCAAAAACTAAACGACGTACTGCCGAATCTGTTATACCATCCTGAGCAAGTACGATAGGACGTGAACTCATGAATATCATTTTTTGAACAAATTTCATTTTGTCGTTCAATGGCATTTTCAATCTTTTAAATAAGTGATATGTCATTTTTGAACCTTCGAACTCATGACCATGAAATGTCCAACCAACTTTTTTGCTAAACTTTTTTGTTGGGGCTTTTCCAATATCATGTAATAAAGCTGCCCAACGTAACCATAAGTTTTCAGTATGTTTTGAGATATTGTCTACTACCTCTAAAGTGTGATAAAAATTATCTTTGTGACGTTGACCTTCAACTTCATCAATACCTTTTAGCACTGTTAATTCGGGTAGAATAAATTCCAACAACCCTGTTTTTTCTAATATAATGAAACCGATTGATGGTTGGTCGCTTTCTAATATTTTATTTAGTTCGGTAACAATACGTTCTTTAGTAATTATTTTTATTCGCTCACAATTTCGTGTAATCGCATTTAAAGAT
>Ga0209345_10004144_pt1 | contig 14215 bp, 14 predicted proteins | sample Cruoilmetagenom7_FD_187294 | JGI IMG/M metagenome (GOLD analysis project Ga0209345, IMG submission 187294) | Oil polluted marine microbial communities from Coal Oil Point, Santa Barbara, California, USA - Sample 7 (SPAdes) (version 2) | ecosystem: Environmental > Aquatic > Marine > Oil seeps ... | reverse complement strand
CGAGGATAGCCAGCATGCTGGGATAGGTCACGATCCAGGCAACGTTCGAGATCGCATTGAGTTTTTCAACAAGCCGATGAACTGGCTGTTCTGCCTCGATGAAGGTCAAACCCAACCCCCTCGCCAGAGCCGGATAGAGCCTTTGCACCAATTTGTTGAAACCGTTTCCGGCGAAATGACCGTTCCCACCAGTGATCGTCACCCTCACGCCGAGCTTGCGGACATCCCGAATGAGCTTCCAATGGTACCGTTCGAAGCGCGCCATCATGATGCCATAGGCATATTCCACGAAAGATGAGGACAGGACGATGACCGCGGGTTCACCAGACGTCCCGGAGGTCTGAAAAACGGCAACACCTTCGAGAGGCACACCGACCTTGCTGATATCCTGGAGATGTTTACGGGCTCTTTCGAGGGGAAGACTACGGATTGTCAGCCAGTCGTCGAATTCCCGCATCAGATCGGGCTTGTGAGTCACCGGCAAGTCGCGCAGTTCGATCTCGCCTGATGGTGGCAAATCCGCGTAGAGCCTGCGAAACAAGGGGGAATCGCACCGTGCCTTTTCCACGAGCCGCCGTAGATTGCGGAGTTGGTTGGCTTCAATGCGCTTCCGACCGCCCCAGTCTGTCCAGAGCCCACCAACCAAATAGCACAATGCATTACGAAGGCTGAAACGCATATCCATTGGCGATGCTCTTTCTAAGATACCGACGTCGAAAAATTCGTTAATTGGAAACTACACAAAGCAGCCCCGCGTCCATTGACCTTTGTCAGATCGCGATATCGCGCTGGCTAAAGTCGTGCGGCGCGCAGGGCCGTATTGCCCACTATGCCGAACAGCAGCTTTGTCCGCGATGCAGTCATGCAGCTAGTAGATGATTGCCCTGCCGCAGCGATTGCCCCGTTAGGCAAGCCTCACCGCAGCATTTCGCTGTAGGTGCGCAAATGGCTGTTTTGGCAAGTTGAGTGCTTTCAACGACGATCGATTCCGGTTTTGCTAAAAAGGTATGAATGTTGACCGGTTCTGAGGATGCGCATTCGGCTGTTGGCGTCGATTTCAAAGTTTTCGATTGTACCTTTGACCGGAAACAGAGTCGTCCTTAGGCTGCAGCTAAGCTGAACTTCAACATTTAGCTGCGAGGAGGACGTTGAAATGAATACGCCGATCTTGGTTGGGATATGTGCTGCCCTTTCACTTGGGGCAGCGGAGGCGTCCGCGGATCAACAACTCAATTCACCGAGCTCTTCGGCTGACAACAACACGCCGACATCAATTTCCTGTGCTCAGGAACGTGGAGCGCCGCTTGGCAAATGCAACTACCGCATCAAACGGGATGAGAATGGACAGACCACGGTGACAGTAGTCTTCGCGAATGGTTTCAAAAGGGGGCTCTTCTTTATGGATGGTAGGTTTCTGAAGGCAAGCGTGACGATGTCCGGTGTCGGCACTGATACGGATTGGAGCCTGAAAGACGGAACCCATATTATCCGTGTTGACGGTCAGCGCTATGAGGTCCCCGACATCTTGATTGCGGGCGATTGATTTAAGCACCATATCACGGTGTCGTTTCGTAAATTTAATTCAACAAGTCACCCGCGCCACTTTCGTAGCGCGGGTGGTTTTTTTTCTGAAAGCCTACTTCATGCTTTCTGCTGTTACTTTGTAGATGGTGCCCGAGTCCGTAGCAACGTAAAGGGCGTTATCCGGTCCCATGACAAGTCCACGGAATCTGTCGGAAAATCCGAGAGGCATCCGCGTGATGCCGTTGATACCCAAGCCGTCAGGCGTAAGGCTGATCAGGTCAATTCTGGAACCTTCTGGTGTGTCACCGAACGAGATACCCATGATGCCGACGGCCAGGCGTCCCTCGTAGATGCCCCAATTCTCACCTTTGAGGAAGGCGGCAGAACCGGTGCCTTGAGAAAACCCATTGTTGTTCCATGACGCTGGCATCAGGTCTTCGAATCGCGTGTCACTCATCGGCGTGTAGGCCGCACGAATCGCCGGGTCTACTGCTTCCTGCTGGTTCGGCTCGTAGCCACAGTATTGATCCGGACACTCACCCCGGCCACCTGTGTTCTGTGCTGGGTCCCATCCGGCATTACCACCGTTTACAAGTGCAGTGATTTCGTCGTTATGCCATGGACCATGTTCTGCGGTGAAAGCCCTGCCGTCGCTTGGGCGGAAATCGATACCTTGAACGTTTCTGTGCCCGTAAGTGTAGATTCGCTTGTCAAAACCTTCGGGGGGATTGTTGTCTGAGTGAGCATTTCCATCCCCATCGATCCGCAGGACTTTGCCACAAAGAAGTGATCCATCTTGTGGACAAATACCTCTGTGACGATCGCCCCCGGTTACCCAGAGATAGCCGTCAGGCCCGATGCGGATTCTGCCGCCGTTGTGGGCCCCTGGTCCACCAAAAGGCTGATCGGAATCGAACGGCTTATATTGAATATCTTTAACAATATCAGTTCTGTCAGACACGCTCTTAAGGTCATCGCTGACCTTGAACTTCATGACGATGTTGCCGTCGCACCTTTCGAAATTGGTCTTGCAGCCATCGCCGTGATATTTGGATGAGGTCGAGTAGACATATAGGGTGCGGTTATTCTCGAAATCGCTATCTGGTACGACGCCAAGCATCCCGGCTTGTCCTTCGCAGAACAGGTCACTCCCGGCATCCGCGAAGCCCTCTTTGTCCTTCATTCCATACAGCGCATTCACGGCGCCGTCCGGCATTCTTACAGAAAGACCATCGCATCTTTCCGTGAAAAACATTGTGCCGTCCGGCAAAAAGGCCATATCCCAAGGGGCGTCCAGGCCGTCCAAGACTTGCGTTGCAGTGATTTTAGGTACGTCCATCGCGCCTTGATGGCCGTCTGACCACCCGGCGGATGCCGTAGTCATCACGCTTAGTGCCACGACAGCAGGTAAGATCTGCATATTCATAGTATCCTCCCATTTCATTCTCGATTTTCGCCTTATGCGTGTCCTATGGTCGGACTAATGCAACTTAAGCGTCAAGGAAAAGCTTACTTGTTTCGAAAAAGATCATCGCAGAACGTACGATGGATATGGTCAAATGGGGGGATGAAGTCATGGTCGAATTGATAACGGTTCGGCGGGTGTTGAACAGAATTCACCGTCTGCCGTGAAGCCATTCTACGATATCTGGATCGAAAATCGACCAAACACTAACGGCCAATTTAGTCCTTATTCCTTCGAACATTGCATATCCTTTCCGACGGCCCTTTGAAGCAGGATCCGGATCTGCTCAACGACCGGAATCGGTTGTCATATCGCCATTGATTTCTCTCGAAGCTTTCCTGACTTGGTAGTCCATTGGGTCACGATCTCTTTGACGGATTCCCGATGGTTCCATCGCCATACGTTTCATTTAGGTATCGCTGAAGGTGCTGCCGACCGAGATTGTGATATACGCCGACCAACGCTCGTTGAATCTGGCAGAACACGGCTTCGGCCATGGTGACATGGGCACCAGTCTCGGGGTTCGCATGTTCGTCGTAGCATTGGATGACGCTTTGATGGGATGCCATCGTCATTCCAATACCGGGGTAACTTTTGCCGCCGTCCGTCATCCACGTCGTGCCGTTGTTGGCAAGCGCATGCAGTAAGGGTCTGCTTGCCGGCCTTTGTAGAAACTGCCCCTTGCGGTCCGGAACAGCCATTCATTAGGCAAGCTACGAATGACTGCATCCTGTCCTCATATCATACATCCCCGACTACACGTTCGGCGACCGCGGCTGCTGTTTGCGCATTCCGAATAACGTTTGACCTATAGAAAGACTGTGTTTTTAGAAATCAATGGATCAGCGGCATCTACGCTATTCCCACTCCATCTGTTGGTAAGCGGTCTGGGCGTTTCGGCCGGCAAGGGCCTCGAATTGTTCGAGATACCCGAATGCCGACTGGTCAACTTTTGGCGCATCCATGATGTCCCCGTCCGCATCGATCAGTGTTCCAATCTTGCTCCGGAGGTTCATCAGGTAGTCATAGGTATCGGCCCGTGCCTGCTGCATCGTTGTCGCTTGGCCATGACCTGGAACCAGATGTGCTGCGCCGGTTGCTTCAATCGCCTCGAATGCTGCGGGCCAATGTGCAATGGAACTTTGATCACCAATCCCGAGGATGCGTTCGACATAAACGATATCACCCGTGAACACCGTGTCGTATGACGGCACCCAGACAAAGCTGTCGCCTGGCGTGTGTGCTGGGCCAGGATGCTTGATTTCGATTGTCAGATCGCCGAATTCAAGGATGTATTCGTCGGCAAAGGTGACATCAGCATAGGACGGTTCGGTGCCTTCAAGCGCGTCGCCAAGCAGACTACTCAGAGCCGTCAACTGAAGCGAGCCTCGGGTACGCTGATCATCAACTGCGGCTTCAGAGGCGATCACCGTGGCACCTTGCGCTTGCCAATAGCTGTTCCCGAGCCAGCGGTGATCCTGCCCACCGGAGTTGATGACATAGATCACAGGCTGGTCAGTTACTGTTCGGATCGCCGCCTGAAGGGCTTCTGCGCCTTTCCACGACCCGCCCGGATCAATCAGAACAGCGCCCTGCGACGTAACGACAAGACCAAAGGTTGCATTGTTGGCGAGGTTCTCAGGTCTGCGCTGCTCTTTCTCTCCCACGATGGCCCAAACATTATTGGTCACAGGCTGGACCTCAAGCGCCTGTGCATGTGCAAACGCGGGAACGGCAAAGGCAGCAGCGGTGAAGATAAAGCGGATCATGCTTTGAGCCACCCTTCCAGCTTGGCCGCTTCCGGTAGACCGCCAGTATGGACAAGCTTGCCATCCACCGCCAAGCCGGGCGTCGACATCACGCCAGCCAGTGCGATGGATTTCGCATCAGCGACTTTTTCGAGGTCAACTTGAACACCCAGTTTATCGGCTGCGTCTCTGACCATTTTTTCAATTGCGTCACAACGTTTGCATCCGGGGCCGTAAACCTTGACAGTTTTCATGGAAATCTCCTTCGAATTGACGGCATGCTCTCTGAGCGCTGTCACATGATTATGTTGAACAGGAAGCCGGTGGCGAGAATCCCCGCGGCAACCACGGCGAGGAAGATGGCAATCAGGCGGTAGGTTAGCACTTGCTTCAGGATGATCATCTCAGGCAATGAAAGCGCAATGACCGACATCATGAAGGCCAGTGTCGTGCCAAGGGCTGCACCTTTGCCCAGCAGAGCTTCGACAATGGGAATGACGCCCGCTGCATTGGTGTACATAGGCACGCCCAAAACCACGGCGGCAGGTACCGACCACCAGGCTTCACCCCCCATGATCCGCAGCATCATCTCTTCGGGGACATAACCGTGGATCGCAGCGCCGATGCCGATACCGATCAACACCCATATCCAGACTTTGCCGACAATTTCACGCACTTGCTCAATCCCGATCTTGATCCGGTCAACCAAAGTAAGCTTTTCTTCAGGTAGATCGCCCACCGGCCCTGCGTTCAAATCGCGCACCCAGTCCTGTAGATACCTCTCCAGCCCCATGCGGCCCAGAACGAAGCCCGCAACCGTGGCGATGGCGAAGCCAAAGACAAGGTAAAGCGTAGCGATCTGCCAACCGACGAGGCCATAAAGCAGCCCCAGACCGACCGGCCCCACCATCGGCCCCGCGATGAGAAATGAAAAAGTCACCCCCAGTGGAATGCCCGCCGACACAAACCCGATAAACAGCGGTACGGACGAACAGGAACAGAACGGTGTGAAAACGCCCAGAAGTGCTGCCAACGGGTAACCTACGATCTCTCGTTTGCCAGCGAGGATCGCACGTGTCTTTTCGGGGCTGAACCAACTGCGCAAGACGCCCGTGACAAAGACAACCGCCGACAGCAACAACAGAACTTTGGGCACGTCGTAAACAAAGAAGGCGATGGCCTCGCCCGTATGGCTGTGGCGCGCAACCGGGACCAGTGACGTGATCCATTCCGAAAACGGAATAAGCTGGTTGTAGACCACCCACCAGATTACGGCGACGACCGCCGTGCCTGCATACCAGACCCAATCCGGCAACTGGTGCGGCAGATGCTGCTCTTGTGAATTGGCGGTCATGCGACTTCCTTTTCAGACTGCTTTTTAGATGTCAGCACAGCACCGATGACCGCGTCGATTTCAGGTTCAGCTTTCGGATTGCAGCGATAGCGCCGCCATTGCGCATCCCGACGATCCAGCACCAGCCTCGTCTTGCGCAGCACCTTCATGTGCTTCGATATACCGATCTGGCTCGCGTCGAGGTGCGCCATAAGTTCACGCACGCGATGTGCCTGCCCGTTCCCCACAAGGGCGAGTAGCGGGCGGCGGTCTGACGGTGCGTTAAACATGACATGCATAGAAAAATGCATATGCGCTGAAACGTGTCTGCGCATTGATCTGCATCAAGGGCCTTACATCCGACGCAGACAGCCCTGCTCAGATTGTGCGAAAGCTGCCGTTCATCAAAACCGCAGCGAACACCGGCAATCCGCGCAGGCTGAAATCGCAGTTAAAGCAAAGCGGTCATTGGTTTCGCAGTGCCCTAAGTCGGTTTGATTCTGCACAGCCGACTTAGACACCAAAGATTTCTGCGACTTTAACAAATCGCGTTCAGGGGCGGATTGCAGCCCCTCGCAGTGTTTTGCATGGACGCCCGCCGTGCGAGACAAAAACGCCTTCGCTGCAGTGAAATCAATGACCGCTTTTCAAAGCCAGATGATGGGCAGCGATCTATTGAGAAAAAGCTGCTACCTCACGGCTTTCGCAAGACTGTGATCAACCGTGGTCAGCGGCCGCTGGCTCTAATTATCCGGACTTGAGAGAGCGGAACTGATCGCTTTGACAATACTTTCGGCAGTGAAAGGTTTTTTAGCGATGACCGCCGGAGGATAGCTCGCCGTTATACTCTCGGCGTCTCCATAACCAGTCGCAAGCACAAAAGGGATATTGCGGTCAGCCAAAACTTGCGCGACAGGAAGAGATGTCTGATCACCCAAATTCACATCAAGCAGTGCAAATGTGATTGTGTTGGCCTCAAGAACAGCGAGCGCATCAGCGACAGAGCCTGACATGTGAACATCGTCCGCTCCATTATCTTTGAGAATATCGGAAGCATCCAGCGCGATCAGCATATTGTCCTCAACTATCAAGACGTCGCCACTCAGTTTTATGGAACGCTTTTCCTTGTTGTCCGCGACGCTCATCGTTTTGTCTGCAACAACCTCTTGAGTATCAGAGACGGCAGTTGATGGGATCATGATGTCTGCTTCAAATCCGGTCACAAGGTAACGCGTTTTGACCGTGCCCTTAAGCTCGTAAGGTATCGTTTTTTCTATGATTGTGGTTCCAAAGCCCTGACGTGACGGCGCCTGTACAGGTGGGCCACCAATCTCGCGCCATTCGATCTGCAACGCTCCGTCGTCCTGAATGCGAAGGTTGATCAAGATTTTCCCGGAATGGTCCGTCAACGCGCCGTACTTGGCGGCGTTTGTCACCATTTCGTGGATCACCAATGCCATGGTTGAGAATGCCTCAGGCATCAGCTTGGGAGCATCCCCCGTGATCGAAATGCGATCCTTTGCGTCCGTCAGAAATGCGTTCACCTCGACTTCGATCAGCTGTCTTAATGAACTCGGTGACCACTCTTGCCGCGTGAGTTGATCGTGCGCCCGCGCCAGCGCCTGCACACGTCCGTCCAGCACCTTGGTATAAGTTGCAACGTCTTTCGCACCAGTACGGCTTTGAGAGACCAACCCCTGGATCAGATTAAGAATATTCCGGACACGGTGATTAAGCTCAGCGATCAAAAGCTCTTGTTTGTCAGCCGCTTTCTGGCGGGTTTCATTCGACTCGTCAGTCAGTTTCAACACGATCTCGATCAGCGACAGCCGCAACGACTCGCCTGTCTGGACCTCACTACCGGTCCAGTGCGCTGACGTGTTCCTGACCAGTTCCGACCATGTATCGAAACTTTTGCGAGGTGTTAGTCGTGTCCCGTTCGGGCCTACTTCGACCGGTTTGTTCGGGTTACCTGCCCATTTAACCGACTGGGCAACTTCACGTCGGAAAAATACGATGTAGTCCCGTGGCGTACGAGAGATCGGAACCGCCAGGACACCTGCAATATCAGCAGAGAAATCCGAAGCCTCCGGATACAGGGCGGGAAGCCTGTGCGTAGCAAAGACCTGACCTGTCGGAGCCGTATTCAGGAATCTAACGAGCTTCTTGAACTCTATCTCGTCAGGCGCGTCCCCAAGACACGCATAGCGCCCGTCCGAGTAAACCGCGACGCCATCGTTTGCTATGAGGCCACGCAACTCATCCGCGATAATCTCAAACCCATTGATGAGATTTGTCCCACCGGACAGTTGGATCATGAGATTGTCGTGCAACTTTCGCGCTTCGCTGCTCTGAACGCGCGACGCGATGTCGATCTTCTGAACCAGCTCATACGAGAAGAACTGCGCGAACAACTCGATTGCAGTGCGCCGCTCAAAATCGATGTGGCGCGGCGTTTCATGGTGGCAGGCGAACAAACCCCAAAGCTTTCCATCTTTGATGATCGAAACTGACATAGACGCTGAAACGCCCATATTTCGCAGGTATTCCAGATGGATAGGCGACACCGCACGTATGACAGACATCGACAAGTCCATTGGTATCCCCTGTACATTCGTCGGCGGCACGATCGGTGACACCACCCCGTCGACATCAGAAATAAGTCGTAGCGTGCTGCGCAGATACAGGGCGCGCGCTTGCTTCGGGATGTCACTGGCTGGATAGCGAAGCCCAAGAAAGGGTTCCATGCTCGACTTGCGCTTTTCCGCGATGACCTCACCGGTGCCGTCTTCGTCAAACTGGTATACCATTACACGGTCAAAACCGGACATAACTTGAACGGCCATCGCGGCCTGATCACACGCAGCCTTGATGTCTTTTGCGCGTCTTACCCGCGCGACCAAAGGCTGAACCAAACTCATTTCGTCGCGATTTTCAGTGTCAATCTTGGGTTCAAATTCGAAAACGTATGTTTGATCCAACGTGTGCACCGACACGTCGAACAACCGGCCGACGCCCAAAACGTCATATCCAAACAGCCGGGATGAACTTGTCTCTACGTTCAGAATTTGCAGTTTGGTACGTAGATCGTGAACTGTCCGTTCGGGCAGCAAATCAATCAACCGTCCACCGATCGCATCTTCTGCCGAAAAATGCAGAATGTCCTGCACATTTTGGGAGACGTGTTTAACCATGAAATCCGAAGACGTTGCAATCAGACATCCATACCCTTGCACACCGCCCAGCAAGTGGATTGGTTCTCGGTCACAATTGGTAAGATCAACCGCTTCGTCTGGTCTGATATAATTTTGTTCTTCAGTCATAAGAAGGTGTCCTCGGCTGTGACTATCTTGGCGAATGCCGCCGCAAAAAGCTGGAATTGTGTTTTTGTGTCTTCTACGATGATGTCAGCACGTTCGCTAGTTGATGGCACGGCCGAGAGCGCACGACATGTTTCGGACCAAAGTTTCGGATCGCTTGTCTGACCAAAATAGGTATTTGCGCGTTGGACACATGGATGCGTCGATGCACTCCATCGTTTGTATAAAATTTTGGAACCCAGCCTCGAACCCGCCACCATATAGTCGATTGATAAGGGGTCCAGCGCGGATGGGATCGGCAGGTCGATCTCCGATTGATTGCAGGATACAATGTCAAGATCCATGGCAAGGCCGTCGATCATGTTTGAAAGTGGCGCCGTCGAAAGCCCCTGATCCAGCGACAGTGACTGCATCACCAAAAAGCAGCAATGATGTATCTGCAAAAACACTCTGAAATCATGCAGTTGCGCAATATCGAGCGTCGTGATCATTCGATCCAACAGATCGTGATCTGTGCGCGTTCGTTCCCGAAGCGCATGTCGAAAATCTGTTTTCATCATGACCCGACTTCCCAATAGCGAAGACCTATTGAGGTAATTATTAATATTTGGCGCAAAGCTACTAAAGCGAACGTTCTTTGTCATTAATATATGACATAAGTACCGCCTCTTTTTGGATAAGAAGCCTTTTGGCCATCCAAAGGCGCCCTATCCCGAGATGCTCAATTCCAGCCAATTCGTGATCCCTGAGGTTGCTCCCTGCCAGAAGCGGCAGCTCAATACTCAGTAAAGCTGAAGTAGGTGCAGCTTGCACCACCGGTTGATTTGGGCTCAAAGCAGATTGTCGCTGCTGGGTGATAGACTTCTTCGCTCCGATTTCACATTTGGATCACAGCCATGACTAAAAACCAGAGTTTCTTAGACTGGGACGTGCCTCAGCTGCCTGCTTTTTCTTCGAGCAACAGCCATTCTTCCTCGGCATCGGCCAGTTTTTCGTGACGCTGCACCAGCGCATCGCTGGCTTTCTGGAATTTGGCGGGCTGTTCGGTGAAAAGCGCCGGATCGCCCAACAATTCCTCAAGCTTGGCAATTTCTGCCGTTATCCGCTCTATCTCGGCGGGCAAGGCTTCCAAACGGTGCTTTTCGGTAAAGCTGAGACCTGTTTGCGTCTTGGTCTTTTGCTGGGCCTTTGGCGCTGAGCCCTTGGACTTCACAACACTTTCAGAGAAGTCTTCCATTCCGCGCTGCGCGATATAATCGCTCCAGCCGCCCGCATAAACGGTCGCTTTTCCGTCACCTTCCATGGCGATGGTGGTCGCCGCCACACGGTCCAGGAAGTCACGGTCGTGGCTTACCAGTATGACCGTGCCGTCATAGCTACCCAACAGCTCTTGCATCAGGTCCAGCGTTTCCACATCCAGATCATTTGTCGGTTCATCGAGCACCAGCAGATTGCTTTCGCGCGCCATTAGCTTGGCCAGCAACAGCCGCGCCTTCTCCCCGCCAGACAGGGAGCGGACAGGCGCGCGCGCTTGCGCTTCGTCGAACAGGAATTCTTTAAGGTAGCCAACAACGTGTTTGGGGTTGCCGCGGACCAAGATTTGGTCAGCCTTGCCGCTCACCCGCATCTCGGGGTCGCCCGTCAGGCTGTCCCACAGGGTCATGTCGCCGTCCAGTTGCGCGCGCGCCTGATCAAATAGAGCCAGCGCCAGATTGGTCCCGATTTTGACCTCGCCGCTGTCGGGCTGTTCTTTGCCGATCAGCATATTCAGCAGAGTCGTTTTACCGACGCCGTTCGGGCCAACCAGCGCGATGCGATCCCCACGGTTCACTGTCAGTGAGAAATCATGCAAAATGACTTTATTGCCGAAAACCTTTGTAATGCCGACCGCTTCCATGACCTTACGGCCGGATTTGGGGCCCGCTTCCAGCGCCATAGCCGCTGTCCCTTGGCGTTTGATCTGCCCTGCCCGTTCGGCACGCAGCTCTTGCAGCGCGCGTACGCGGCCCTGGTTGCGCTTACGCCGCGCAGAAATGCCTTCGACCGCCCAACGCGCCTCGGATTTGATCTTCCGGTTCAGCTTGTGGCGCTGCATGTCCTCTTCTTCCCAGATCTGGTCACGCCATGCTTCAAATCCCTGAAAGCCGATCTCTTGCCGACGCACGGCACCGCGATCAATCCAAAGGGTTGCACGTGTGAGCGCATTCAAAAACGCACGGTCGTGGGAAATAATGACATAGGCCGCGCGGGTGGACTTCAGCTCGTCCTCCAGCCATGCGATAGCCTCGATGTCCAAATGGTTCGTCGGTTCATCCAGCAGCATCAATTCAGGCTCAAGCGCCATCAAACGCGCAAGGGCTGCGCGCCGCCGCTCGCCTCCGGATGCTGTGGCCACAGGGCGCTCCGGATCAAACTTGAGCCCCTCGCCCGCACGCTCGACCTTGTAAAGTTCACCGGGTTCAAGCCCGTGTGAGGCAAAATCACCCAATGTCTCAAAACCCGTCAGATCAGGGTCCTGCTCCATGTAGCCAACGCTGACGCCGGGTCCTGCGGTCACTTCGCCGCTATCCGCCTCGACCAGCCCCGCCATGACTTTCATCAAGGTGGACTTGCCCGAACCGTTGCGCCCGACCAGCGCCAGACGGTCGCCGGATTGAACCACCAGCGACAGGTCATCAAATACAGGATCGCCGCCAAATGTGAGGGCGATATCGGAGAGTTGGAGAAGGGGTGCACGTGCCATGCACGCCGCCTACTGTGTGGCCGCGAAAACGTCAATCAGACAATATCAGATCAACGCCCTAAGCAGCGTTTTCCGCGCGGGTGGAATGGCCTCGATCTCAAGGCCCGTGAACACATGCAGCGTGCCCATCGTGTGATCTACAACCGCGTGGTCGCTGACCCACCCGCCCATCATAAGGTAGGTCCGCAACAACGGGGGCATCGCCGCATTGGCACGTTTGATATCCGGGGCGTGATCCAGTCGGGCGGCATAGCGGAACACGTCCGGCGCTTTCACGGCGGGTGCCCAACGCTTTGGCGCAAGATAACGTGCCTTTAGCAGGGCAAAAGCATCCAGATAGTCGGCCGGATCCGTGCCCGCAAACGAGGAACAGCCAAAAAGCAGGCGCACCCCAGTGGCGTCCACATAAGACGTCAACGCCGCCCACGCGATGCGCAGAATGTCAGGATCAGGGAGAGCGGGGTCGATGCAGAACCTGCCCAATTCAAGCATCGGACCGTCAAACGCTGTCAGCTTGGCTAAATCGTAATACTGCGCGGCATAACTCTCATCGATCTGCGCACCGGTCAGAAGGGACATGCGAAACGTGGCCACCGCCTTGCCGCTGTCTTGGGCCAGCACCAGCACATGTTGCGCGCTGTCGTCAAAACGGTCTGAAGCCCCGCCTACCGCACCGAAAGCGCGCGCGCGCAACGCCAGTGAGCCGGTCAGATCCGCAGCACTCTGAACAAGGCGCACAGTGTAGCGCCCTTTTTGCAAAGGCATCATTATCGCTGTTGAACCTACCGGCATTCAGTCCACCAAACGGGACAAGAGGCTGGGATCAGCCGCTCAGCCCTGCGGGATTGAACCGTCCGATGTTACCCAAAAGCTGTCGCAGGAAGCCGCTGTCACGCACACCCGGTGTGGTCACGCGCCGCGCCAAAGGCACAACTTGCCCGCGCTCAAGCCCGAAGCGTTCGATGTTGGTAACCACACCTGCTTCGTTGAAGCTGATGGCAAGCACCTGCCGGTCTATTTCTTTGGGGGCCAACGCGCCGATTGTGCGGCGCTGGCTGCGAACGTAATAAAATCCGCTTTCATTCACCACACCGGCAGTCGAAGGGGTGCCAATGCTTTCCTCGACTGATGCGCGCGTATCGACACCGACCACAATCTGGTCAAGGTCTTCTGCAGGCGGCATATATCCGTGGTTCTGGTATTGAGGCGTACAGGCTGCAAGCCCGCCAGCCAGCGCGACACCGAGCAGCGAGCGCCGCACAATCACCGTGTTGTCGAAGATACCCATGGTACTGCCCCTTGCCCTTAACCTGTCCGGCTTTTATCTCGCATATACCAAATGCGCCCCATGGTTCAAGAAACGAAAGCACAAGCTCATGTCTCCCACATCCCCAAGTGCAACCAGTTTGCGCGTTGCCAACCTGTCACAAACCACGCCAACCCCCTTCTCCTTGCGTCCAGATGCGGCCTCTCTGGCAGCTTTGGCACAAATGATGGAACTGAGCGGATTGCGCAAATTGTCATTTGAAGGTGCCCTACACCCGTTGGGTGATCGTGACTGGCAATTGCGCGGACGTCTGGGCGCCACTGTAACGCAGCCCTGCGTGGTCACGCTTGAGCCGGTCACGACACGGATTGATACGGATGTTCTGCGCACCTTCGTACGCGATTACGTCGATATCGATGCACCAGAAGTCGAGATGCCCGAAGATGACAGCGTAGAGCCGTTGGGCGCTTGGATAGACCCCGCAATCGTCATGCAAGAAGAGCTGGCCCTAGCCCTGCCCCAGTATCCGCGCAAAGTCGAAACAGAATCCGCACCTATCCGGGTCACGGAACCCGGCAAAAAACCAATGACCGATGAAGAAGCGCGCCCCTTTGCCGGATTGGCCGCCCTCAAGCAGCAGCTGGAGGACGACAAAGACAGCTGATCCAGCGCGCGCGCCTTGCAAGTGGCAAAAACCGGCTTGCAAAGGACCCTTTTCACAGTATTTTGCGCCGCTCGAATGAAATAGCGTTGGACAAGCGACCGCCACTTGCCTAAACGCACCACACGCCCGTATGGGAGTTGATCCGAAACAC
>Ga0209345_10004143_pt1 | contig 14219 bp, 14 predicted proteins | sample Cruoilmetagenom7_FD_187294 | JGI IMG/M metagenome (GOLD analysis project Ga0209345, IMG submission 187294) | Oil polluted marine microbial communities from Coal Oil Point, Santa Barbara, California, USA - Sample 7 (SPAdes) (version 2) | ecosystem: Environmental > Aquatic > Marine > Oil seeps ... | reverse complement strand
AAAGAACGGCAAATGGAGGCCTATCAACCTCAAGAGCTAATGGCTATAATGAGTGCAGGGGCTTATGGATTCACCATGTCTTCCAACTATAATTCCAGGACTCGACCCTGCGAAGTTATGGTCAAAAATAATTGCTTTTATATAATAAGGAACAGGGAAACATATGAAGACCTGATAAGAGGTGAGATTCTCCCTGATTTTCTTGAAAAATCCTAACTGAATTATGGAATCAATAAATTTTTTAAAAATGAACGGAAGTGGCAATGACTTTATCCTGATAGATAACAGGGAAGGTCAAATCAAAGAAGAAGACATGTCTTTGCTGGTAAAACTGGCCTGCAGACGAAGGACATCAGTAGGCGCAGATGGTTTAATCTTTGTGGTAAAATCCAGGCAATACGATTTTGGCTGGCGTTTTTTTAATGCCGATGGCAACGAGGTGGAAATGTGCGGCAATGGTGGACGTTGTGTCTCCCGTTTCGCCTTTTTAAAAGGAATTGCCGGTCGAAAAATGACCTTTGAGACTATTGCAGGACCAATCAAGGCAGAGATACATGGACGTATGGTGAAGATACTAATGCCCAAACCAACCGACCTTCAGATGGAAATAGATATGGAAAAACGCCCTGGCTGGCAAAGTGTTGATTTTATAAATACCGGTGTCCCACATGTTGTAGTTAGAGTAAAGGGCCTTGACAGGCACCCGGTCAAAGACGAGGGCCGCTTGATCCGTTATCATTCTCTTTTTCTTCCTTTAGGAACCAATGCCAATTTTATGCAAGTCATAGATAAACATAAATTGCTGGTCAGGACCTATGAAAGAGGTGTAGAAGATGAGACACTAGCCTGCGGAACAGGCGCTATTGCCAGTGTTTTGGTGAATGCAATACGTGGGGTTTTAGAATCTCCTGTTATAGTAGAAACCAGGGGAGGAGATAATTTAACGATCTGTTTCTCACTCGAGGAAAATTTCTTTAAACAGATCTGGCTTGAGGGCAATACCTCTATCTCTTATGAGGCTCAACTTCATATTGAGGCCTTATGATTCATTCTTTCTCTCATTTAAATCCTTTTCTATTAGTAGTGTCCGGTTAGGCTTTTGCAAGACTGGTTAAAAAAAGTAAAAAAATGACCAAATTTGTTTTTTTTACTTGAGAAATGAAGGAAAAATTTTCCGCTCCCTTGTGATATTAATACTTATTACAAGGGGTTACAGTATGCCACAGACTTTTAAGCCGTCCCAAAAGCAATTTTATGCACCATTATTTTTTAAATTATGCAACCAGTTAAAAAAACATTGCACCAATGGCAAATGAGCTGAAAGACCGTTTGTTAATCAATTGCTATCTCCAGGGCAAAGAGGTGTAGGTGATCGAGGTTACCAAAAACATGTCCTTTTTGATTTGCTGCAGGTTGAAGGCAAAAGCTTTGTGATTCGGATAAAGGCTGGTACAAACGAAACGCCTATTAAAGAACATGAGGTTAACCCTGACTGTATTGTTTTTTATGATGCCGAAGTTCTGCTCGGTATTGTGGAAAACAATAATCAAACTGAAAAATCCGTCTGCCTTGTCGGTTATCGTATAGTTAGACAGTTAAGGATACAAATTCAAAATAAGCTTCGTGATTCCGGTGGCTTTGCAGATGCATCTTTTTTCAAAGAACAAAAACGTTGTTGGTTATAGGCAAGAAGCTAACCGGACATTACTGCTTTTCTATTGACTAATTTCAAACAGACATCATAAGTATGGAGATAATTTCATGTTTAAAGGATCTATTGTTGCCATTGTAACCCCCTTTGATCAGGGAAAATTTGATGAAGAGACATTTCGGAACTTGATAGAGATCCAGATCAAAAATGGAACCAGTGCAATAATCCCATGCGGCACAACAGGAGAATCAGCTACTCTAAGCATAGAGGAACATATGCATGTAATAGATGTTGCTGTATCCGCTATAAATAAAAGAGTGCCTGTTATTGCCGGAACAGGTGGAAATAGCACAGAGGAGGCCATTGCGCTTACTGCCCATGCAAAAGATGCAGGAGCAGACGCAACCCTGCAGGTAACTCCTTATTATAACAAGCCAACACAGGAAGGGCTCTATCAGCATTTTAAGGCTATTTCAAAAGCAGTTCCCTTACCACAGGTACTTTATAATGTACCAGGCCGAACAGCCGTGAATTTGCTGCCGGAGACTGTCGCCCGTCTGGCTGAGATCCCGGATATAGTTGCCATTAAAGAGGCTTCCGGCAATTTAGGCCAAATGACTGAAATAATCAGCCTGGCTGGTGATAAAATAGATCTGCTTTCAGGGGATGATAATTTGACATTGCCGGTTCTGTCCATCGGAGGAAAGGGCGTAATTTCTGTCGTTGCCAATCTTGTGCCCCGGGATTCTGCCGATATAATAATGGCCTGGGAAGATGGACATCTTGAGAAAGCCAAAAACGGCTTTTATAAACTCCTTCCTTTATCTAAAGCCATATTCTTTGAAACAAATCCTGTTCCCGTTAAAACCGCCTTGGTAATGATGGGACAAATCAAGGATGGTTTTAGGCTGCCACTTGTACAAATGGATCCTGAAAACAGGGATAAACTCAAAAAAGAACTAGAGAATTATGGCTTGATCTGACCAGCACCAAAAAATCTCAAGTGCTTTATATCTTTAGTAAATCAAGCATACCAACTCGAAGATCCATGTCATTATGCTGGAAAAAAATTATCATCGTTGGAGAGACTATGGTTAAAATAATTGTGGCTGGAGCTGCCGGTCGTATGGGAAAACGGATTATAAATTTAATCCAGCAAGATCAAAAAACTGAGTTAGCCGGAGCCTTTGAACATCCAAAACATCCCTTGGTAGGAGAAGATGCTGGGGTGGCGGCAGGAATTGGATTATCAGGAATTAAAATAACATCTTCACTTGAAGAGGTTATTAAAAAGGGCCAGGTATTGATTGATTTTACTCTCCCTCAGGCAACCCTTGCAAATATTTGCAAGGCAACGCCTCATGGGCTTTCCATGGTAATCGGCACAACCGGATTGACAGCAGACAATATCAAAGAGATTAAAAATCTTTCCAAATCCATTAGCTGTGTACTAGCACCTAATATGAGTGTGGGAGTTAATGTAATGTTTAAGATTGTCAAAGAGATGGCCCATCTTCTTGGTCAGAACTATGACATGGAAATAATGGAAGCACATCATCGACTTAAACAAGATGCTCCCAGTGGCACAGCCATTCGTTTAGCTCAAATTATTGCGGATGCTACAGGTAGAAACCTGGATAAATCAGGAGTATATTGCCGTAAAGGTATTATTGGAGAAAGAACTGCTGATGAAATCGGTATTCAAACCATGCGGGCCGGCGATATTACTGGAGAACATACTGTTATGTTTGGCGGAACAGGCGAGAGGTTGGAACTAATACACCGCGCCCACAACCGTGATAATTTTGCAAGAGGAGCTATTCGGGCAGCCTTATGGGTCGTCAAACGGCCAAAAGGATTATATGATATGCAGGATGTCCTGGGGATTAAATAATTTTACTTAATGGCCTTATATATCTCAGAAAATACAATACCATCATAACTGTCAGGCAGGAGTCATTATCAACATGAAGATACTTGAAAAAGCGGAAAGACTTAAAAAATTACCTCCTTATCTCTTTAAGGAGATTGATCGTAAAAAATCCGAGGTGCAGGCTCAGGGAATAGATATTATCGATTTAGGTGTAGGTGATCCTGACTTGCCAACGCCACCTCATATCATTGAAAGCTTAAAAAAAAGTGCAGAAGATCCTGCCAACCATCAATATCCATCTTATTCAGGAATGAGCCTGTTCAAGGAAACAGTTGCTCAATGGTATCAACAGCGATTCGGAGTAAATCTTGATCCTAATTCGGAAGTAGTCTCCTTAATAGGCAGCAAGGAAGGCATTGCCCATTTCCCCCTTGCATTTATAAACCCTGGAGATGTTGTGCTGGTACCTTCTCCCGGTTACCCTGTATATCATATTGCAACTCTCTTTGCGGGAGGCAAATCATTTTTTATGCCCCTTATAAAAAAGAATAATTTTCTGCCGGATCTTGAGGCCATTCCTGCAGATATATGTACCCGGGCCCGAATTATATTTTTAAACTATCCTAATAACCCTACTTCCGCCATAGCTGACCTTGATTTTTTTAAACAGGTAGTGGAGTTTGCCAACAAACATCAAATTGCAATTTGTCATGATGCAGCCTATACAGAAATGGCCTTTGACGGCTATTCCCCACCAAGTTTCCTAGAGGTGGAAGGTGCAAAAGAAGTTGGGCTGGAGTTCCATTCACTTTCCAAGACCTATAACATGACAGGTTGGAGAATCGGCTTTGCCGTGGGGAACAAAAAAGCGATTGAAGGACTTGGAGCGATTAAGAGTAATATAGATTCAGGTGCTTTTCAGGCAATTCAGCTTGCAGGAATTGAAGCCATCACTGGGGATCAGACCTGTGTTCGCCAGATGAATGAAATATATAAGAGACGCAGGGACATCATGGTTGATGGGTTAAACAAACTTGGTTTCACTGTTGACTCTCCCAAAGCAACCTTTTATTTATGGGTTGAAGTTCCTTCCGGCTTCACTTCTGCTCAGATAACATCCAGGCTTTTGGAAGAAGCAGGCTTGGTAGTTACACCCGGCAATGGTTTTGGGGAACCAGGGGAGGGTTATTTTCGTATTGCCCTGACCCAGAAGAGCGATCGTCTTGCAGAGGCACTTAATAGACTCAAAAAAATGGTCTTCTAGTTTTCAGTAAAAAGGCTGGTATTTTATAAAGATGTTAAAAATCGCCTATATAGCATTTGGCTCAAATCTGGGAGACAAAAACAAGCATTGTAGTGATGCCATCCAAATGATCAAAAATCTTCCAGGCTGTAAAATTGAAGAACAATCCCCTTTTTTTAGCACAGCGCCGGTAGGTATGAAGGATCAAGATTGGTTTGTAAACGGTGTAATATCAGTAAAAACAGGTCTATCACCCCATAAACTTATAAGTCAGTTACATGAGATCGAAACAAAATTGGGGCGTGTCAGAGTACAAAAATGGGGTCCCCGGGTCATTGATCTCGACATTATTTTTTTTGGTAAAGAAGTCATACATAAAAATGGCTTAATTATCCCACACCCACTTATGCATTTACGAAAATTTGTTTTAGTACCCATGACAAAAATTTCCCCAGATCTAATTCATCCGCTTTTGGGCCAAACTATGGTTGAATTATTAAAAGGCCTGGAAAATGATGATCAAGCAATATTTTCCATTTGAGGTAAAGTAAAAATGCGTATTTTACTTCTGGCATTATTTGGCTACCTTATTTATCATTTTCTTAAAAGAGTTTTCAGAAATTTGCAGCAATCAAATATAAAACAGGATGAACCGATTGATCAAATGGTTCAGGATCCTTACTGCAAGACCTACATTCCTCTTAAAAGCAGTTTAAAGATTAATATTAACGGAATTAACCATTATTTTTGCAGTAAAAAATGCGCAGAAGAATTTAAAAAAAATAATTCTTCAAAAGACTAAATTTAAATTGAAAGGAAATATAATATGAAATTTTTCATCGATACAGCGAATATAGATGAAATTAAAAGGGCAAATGAATTAGGTATGGTAGACGGCGTTACCACCAATCCGAGTCTGGTTGCTAAAGAGGATCGAGAATTCAATAGCCTCATAAAAGAGATATGTGGTATTGTGAACGGTCCTGTAAGCGCCGAAGTAATCAGCATTGATGCGGAAGGTATGGTTAGGGAAGCTGAAGATTTGGCCAAACTAGCAGAGAATATTGTAATCAAGATACCCTTGCTGGAAGAAGGGCTAAAGGCAACCAAGATCCTTAGCTCCAAGGAAATCAAGACCAATCTAACCCTTTGTTTTTCTCCCCTCCAGGCCTTAATGGCTGCTAAAGCTGGAGCTACCTATATTAGCCCTTTTGTAGGACGCTTTGATGATATAAGTCAAAGGGGCATGGCTATGGTGGAAGAAATCATAACGATTTATGATAACTATGGCTTTGAAACCGAAGTTATTGTCGCGAGTATCAGAAATCCCATCCACGTACTAGACGCAGCCCTAATGGGTGCAGATATTGCAACAATCCCATTTAAAGTTATAACTCAGCTTATTAAACACCCCTTAACAGATATCGGTCTGAAAAACTTCCTGGCTGACTGGAAAAAAACAAGGCAATAATGTATCTCAATAAAAAATGTCTCTTCTTTTTTATTTTTATAACTCAATTATTATTGGAGATGCCATTAGCCGCAAATATTTATCATTATATTGATGAAGATGGTGTTTCACATTTTACAAACATTAAGACCGAGAGACGATACCAATTATACTATAAATTTACCAGTAAACCACCAGTTGATTATATTAAATCGTATCAGAAGATTATAAATCAGGCTGCAAAACGCTATGACATGGAACCAGCCTTGATTAAAGCAGTTATCAAGGCTGAGTCTAATTTTGATAACCATGCACTCTCCAATAAAGGAGCAAAAGGTTTAATGCAGTTAATGCCTGACACCGCCTACGATATGAACCTAAAAGATCCTTTTGATCCTAAAGAAAATATATTTGCTGGAACACGTTATCTAAGCCTCTTACTTAAACGATTCAATAATGACACAACACTGGCATTGGCGGCCTATAATGCTGGTCCTGAAAATGTAGCTGCATATGAAGGAGTACCACCCTTTCGGGAAACAAAAGATTTCATTGTACGGGTCATCAATTATTATAAAAAAGATAATAACTCTCCAGACTAATTATGATGAACTTGTAAAATGCACATAAACAGGCCAGGGTATGGGTAAGGATCTTCATCCCTCGCCAAGTAAAAAGACGTCTAGCAACTTTTTACGAGGTTATCAATTATGAATCTTGTTACAAACACCAGCCGATCGTCTATCCCGAATCTATTAACTATTACCAGGATAGCCTGTATTCCATTGATATGGATAAGCTTAAGTTTTGAAGGGGAATCCTTTGGAATTTTGGCCGCTATTTTTTTTATTATTGCTTCGATTACAGATATCCTGGATGGTTTTTTTGCCAGGAAATATAGTGCTGTAACAAACTTTGGCAAATTTCTGGATCCATTAGCTGATAAACTTTTAATAACTGTAACCATGCTAATGTTAATTCCCATGAATCGTATTCCAGTTTGGGTTGTGATTATTATAATCTGTAGAGAAATAGCAATTACTGGTCTGCGAGGAATTGCAGTAAATGAAGGGCTGGTAATCCAGGCGAGTATATTAGGAAAATACAAAACTATATTTCAGGCAGTTGCCTTATCTTGCCTCTGTATTAATTATACATATTTCGAGGTAGACTTCCATGTGGTGGGAATGGTGTTTTTATGGGGAGCCTTGATCTTGACTATCTGGTCAGGTTGGGATTATCTTCGACAATTTAAGGATTTATTTATATAAAAAGTCAGAAAAAGGGTTTCTTTTTTTCATTGACAAAACAAAGGTAAATTGCAAAAATAACAAAATTAAGCGGGAATAGCTCAGCTGGTAGAGCCTCACGTTGCCAACGTGATTGTCGCGGGTTCAAATCCCGTTTCCCGCTCCATAAAAAAACTTTGGCGGCATAGCCAAGTGGCTAAGGCAGTGGTTTGCAAAACCATTATTCACCAGTTCGAATCTGGTTGCCGCCTCCAAAAATAAAGCATATCTCTTTAATATAGTTTTTACTCAAAAAAAAGCTCGCAAAATCAATTTAATATCGATCTTGCGAGCTTTTTTTGAATTGTATGTCTTTTATCAGAAGGTTGGTCTGGGAAGTACCCCTGCCCTTTCAGCAATCTCTGGTACTTTATGCTCCCATTCAATCGCCATGAGATGAACGCCTGCCACTCCCTCCATTTCTTTAAATTCTTCAATCTGTTCTAAAGCAAATTTAATACCCTCTTCGGCAATTTTTCCTTTACCCGCACCTTTCAGACGTTTAATTAGTGAATCAGGAACATCCATTCCAGGAACAGAATTAGCCATATAACGTGCCATACCGACGCTCTTCATGGGGGTTACACCAGCCAGGATGTAGCATTTCTCAGTAAGACCCATATCTACTGCCTGTTTCATGAAACTCCTGAAACGATCCATATTGTAAATGCACTGGGTCTGAATAAAATCAGCTCCTGCTGCTATTTTTTTTGCCAAACGATGAACCCTGAAATCAACTGGTTCTGCAAATGGATTTGAAGCAGCGCCGATAAATAGTTTAGGAGCTACATCAATATCCTGGCCACTTAGAAACTTACCTTCATCTCTCATGGTTTTGGTTGTATAGATTAATTGCATAGAATCAATATCAAAGACATTTTTTGCTTCGGGATGATTTCCAAATTTTTGATGGTCTCCTGAAAGACAAAGCATGTTTCTGATGCCCATAGTATAGGCACCTAGAATATCGCTCTGTATAGCCAATCGGTTTCGATCGCGACATACCATCTGAAAATTAGGCTCAAGCCCTTCCTGCAAGAGGATTAAAGAAGCAGCCCAGCTGGACATACGAACAACGGCAGTCTGGTTATCTGTGACATTAACTGCATCAACACAGCCTTTTAAGTACCCGGCCTTTTCTTTAAGGTGTGTCAGATTTGCACCCTGAGGAGGCCCACATTCACCGGTAAAAGCGAAAAGACCAGCATTTAAGACCTTTTCCAGATTGCTCCCTGATTTATATTCGCTCATTTTACCAACTCCTCCCTGATCATTCTCCTTGGTCCGCCATCTCTTGCTGTAATCCAGCTCTTAGGTGGTTTAAATTCAATAAGTTCATCCAAGCGATTCTGCTCCATCATCTTCCTAACAATTGAGTCCCAAATACATTCTACATCCTTAGATATTTCACATTTTCCATTGGAAGAACCGCCGCAAGGTCCATTGAGCAGACTCTTTGAACACCGAGAAATAGGGCAAAGTCCGCCAAAAAAATGGACAACACATGTCCCGCATCCAGCACACCTCTCAGACCAGATACCATGCTCTATGGCACCGCCAATAAACTTGGTGTTTACCCCGGGGAAGATTTTAGAGGAAGGATATCTCTCAGAGAGAAATTGAGGACCTACTCCGCAGGCTATGGAAATAACCGCATCATAATCACCAATTATATTTTTAATTTCATCTACATATTCAGGATCACACTGACGTTCAAGCGTGTACTCTTCCACCTCTATTTCCTGTCCATTTTTTTTCCCATAAATTTTTATGGAAGAAGCCAGAATACCTACTTCTTTTGTCCCCCCTACATTACACACTGTAACGCAGCCCTTACATCCAACAACAAGGATTTTCTTTAAATCCTTTACCATCTCAAGTATTTCCTTGATGGGTTTTGGTTCTGCAACAATCATTCTCTATTCCTCGCAGCACTTCTAAGGTTTTATGCCGACAGGAAGGGGCCTAATTCCTTGACAGTGTTGACCATCTTATAGGCTACTTCCACGAACTCTTGACCCTTGCCAGCACTGAGGTTAAATACATCTATTCTGTCCGGCTCACTGCCAAGTTCTTCTAAGATCTTCTTAACATACATAACCCTTTTAGTCGCCTTTGCAATTCCGCTGACATATTGACAGCTGTCTTCCTGACACCCAGCCACGTAAACACCATCCGCTCCTTCTTCAAAAGGCTTCAAAAGATGCAGAATTTCTATGCGGCCGGTGCATGGTATATGTATTATTTTTACATTATCCGGTAAGGCTTTTTTCATGCCTTCCGCTACCTTAGCTGCAGATGAGGCACAATTTGAACAGCAAAAGGCGACTAATTGTGGTTTAAAATCATTCATATCACCATCTCCTTGTATGAGACCTTAATAAAAACCAGTTACACAGTTTCCGAGTCAAACTCATATTTTATCCATTAAAAATATTAAAGGTATTAGTTTGAATAAAGAATCACAGTCTTTCTTTAACTCGAATAAAATTAATAAGTTTCAAAGGTCACATAATAATAGACTATTGAAGGTGCATATCCAATAATCATTGTATCCCTACAGAATTAGTCAAACAGTTGAGCAGTAACCAACTTTAATAAAAAAAGCAACCACTCACCTACTTAACCAGGTCTAACCTAAAAGTATAGAGGGAGCTTTGGTCAGCATCTGGTCGCTACATGTTAACATGAAAATCGCTTTTCCGGGACATTCAGCCACACACATACCGCAACCCTGACAAAGGCCGGGATCTATACAAGCTACGCCTGTTTCATGATCAATAAATGGAACATTAAAGGGACATGTCCTGACACAGGTGCAACATACGGCACATTTTTCAGCCATAACCTCAGCCACCATTCCCCCAACCTTGATTGTATCCTGAGTAAGGATTTCCAAAGCCCGTGCTGAAGCGGCTTTGGCCTGAGCAATACTTTCAAGCATATCTTTTGGATATACAGCAAGGCCCGCAATAAAGATTCCTTTCGTACTCGCATCCACAGGACGCAATTTTTCTGGTGATTCAGCAAAAAAGCCATTGCTGTCAAGATTTATCCCGAATATATCAGACAACTCTTGATTATTTGTCCCTTTAATTGCTGTTTGAAGTGATACAAAATCAGCATCAAAAGCAATAGTTTTTTGTAGGATTTTATCGAATATCTCTACATAAAGGCCATCTTGACTGTCAATGGACTTAACCACAGGCATATTGTCAAGATCATATCTTATAAAAACAACCCCCTTCTCCCTGGCCTCCTTGTATAATAATTCCCTTTCACCAAATGTACGCATATCCCGATAAAGGATATAGATATTCATATCAGGGTTCCTGGTTTTCAGGTCAACCGCAGTTCTAACCGAAAATGTACAGCAGATGTTACTGCAATGGGAACAGCCCACGTCTCGAGACCCCACACATTGTATAAAGGCCACTGTATCAGCCCCCTCAATAGATGAAGGATCCTCCATCATCTCATTCTCAAGATCTGACCACAAATAAACCTTCTTGTGCTGTCCTAAGAGGTATTCTTGCGGTCTGATGGGGTTCCCTCCTGGAGCTAATATGGTTACACCGTGGAGAATCTCAACTCTCTCTCCTTTTTGATCAAGAACAGTAACAAAAATTCCGGTTGAACCTCTATTCTCTTTGACCTGGGTTTCAGTCATTACAGTGATCTTTTTTTCCTGATTAACAGAAGTAATAAGTTCTTTTAGATACTCCTTTGCATCATAACCCTGCCAGGTCTTTCTCACATGTAGAGCATGACCTCCAAGCTCTTTTTCTTTTTCCACCACTGTCACGGCATATCCTTTTTTTGCAACAGATAACGCGCTCTCAAGGCCTGTAATACCACCTCCAACAACCAAGGCAGTCTTTACAACCTGGATTTCCCTCAAAGAAGGTGGAGAAAGAAGGAGCGCCCGAGCAGCTCCCATACGAATTCGATCTTGAAGCTGTGTAGAAGAAGTCTGAGAATCAATCGCTCTAAGATCAACGAGGTCATATAGGTAGGGATTCAGACTTGCTAATTTAAGGGATTCTTCAATTAGACTTTGATGTATGGCAGGCGTACAGCTTGCAAAAACCAGTCTGTTGGTACCAGTCTCTATCAGCCTTTCAGTAACGCAACTTATAATATCGTCATCAACCTTTAAGACAGCCTTTACTCCCGGAGCCTTCATAGCATATCTTTCAATCTTAACCCCAAGATCTGGTTCCATTCCAGGACATAAGTGATATGCAAATAACACCTCTGATTCCTTACCCTCTATATCCGCAATATCCGGGTATTTCTTTGAAGCGAAGAAAGGTTCAGGCATCAGGATAGACGCGACCTCAGATACAGACGCAGATGCCTGTACTATGGACTGTTTAATATCATTAGGGCCACTGAGTCCACCGCAGACAAAAACTCCAGGGATATTGGTGGAGACAGGTTTAAATGGCTCTGTGCTTATAAATTGCTCATCTGTCAAACTGACTCCCATTCTTTTTGCCACTTCTATCGCATGTCCTGCTGGCCTTATGCCTACTGAGAGTATTACCATATCATAGATTTCCTGTTTAACAAGTCCACCCTCATCCACATAACCAATCAAAAGATCATCCGTTTCAGGAAGAGGTCCAACAGAATGGATCCGGCTACGAATCAAACGTACGTCTTTAGCAATGGCAGCATTAAGGTAATCCTCGTAGTCTTTTCCATGAGTTCTCATGTCCATGAAAAAAATAGTTGCTTCAATATCTTCTTTAAAGTCTTTGGTATTTAGAGCTTCTTTGAGGGCGTACATGCAGCAAACGGAAGAACAGTATGGGATATCACACTGGTGATTATCTCTTGAGCCTACACATTGCAGCCAGGCAATTTTCTCAGGAATTTTGCCGTCAGAAGGCCTTTTAATCATTCCTGCATCAAGGCCAAGGGGTTTCTGCATCTGCTCATATTCCACACTGGATATAACATTTGGTAATTGACTATAGGCATATGTCTTATGCTTAGCTGGGTTAAATGTCTCAATTCCCCCAGCAAGAATTACAGCTCCTACAGTTAATTCTTTTTTATTATTTCCTGTCTCAATGATAACCGTAAAATTGCCCACTTTCCCTGAAAAAGCAACCACTTTGCTATTCAACATTACATTAATATTTGGATCCTGTTCACAAACGGCAATCTGTGGATCTACTTTGCAGCACGCACAGAGAGGATAAATTCGGTGAAGATTGGGCATCATACCACCTAATAAGCCCGTATGCTCTATTAGTTGAACTCCATAGCCTGCCTCAGACAATGAGAGGGCGGTCTGAATCCCGGCAATCCCTCCCCCGAGAACCATCACAGGGCCTTTTGGTTTTTTTTGACTCATATCATATGTCTCCTGCTTGCTGATAGTTTAATCTTGTGTATATTTATATCTAATGAGCCTCTTGCAGAAACATCCATCTCTGCATTAGGCATAATTGCTGCATTTGCCTTCTTTGCCCTTATTTAGAGCTCTTCAGGCTATTCTTACTCTCACTAAATTTTGTCATTTTCAGCGCATACTTATCCCTTAGCCCTGTTTTAGAGTATGGCTTATTATGGAGTATGCACCTGACAATAACCTGTGTAATAAAACTCAACAGTTAGTCCGCTGTTAATGCCAATATCCTGGAACATGAACAAAATCTTCAGCCCGTATTAATTTCAGAGTCGCTACTATTTGCTTTAATTTTTCAGTAATAAGGGGATCTTGTAAAATTGCCTTTTGGCCAGATTACGGTGTCGCTGCGAAAATAAAAAATGCTCACATACCCTAATGTATGCTGCGCTTTTTGATTTTCACACTCCTTGTCCTCAGACGAAAAGTCTAATTTTTTAAGGCACCCATAAGGCTATTTAATTTCCTTTTCTATAAAATTAGGGAAAAGAAATCCTTGGATATTAAATCAAACCTGCGATAAAGTTATCTTCTTATTTCGGCTAGTTATTCAATTAAATCAATTAATTAAACTATAGCATAGAGACAGCTTCCTTACCATCTTCCTCTGTTGATCAAAATAATTCAAAAGTTTTTTGCTTCTGCAAGAGGCTCTAATAGGATATGTTTGCCAGCAATCCTCAATAAAAAATAATAAAAATCAACATACAACTTTCATTTAACATACTATCAAAAGCAGTAAATGATCATGAATAACATTCACCTGTTATAATTTCATTAGAGAATTTCTGAATGTTAACAAATCAGATTAGAGAAAATTGTTTCATGCCATACCAAATATTTGGTGTCAAGAAAAATATTAAAACCGTATTTAAGCAAAGGAGATATTTTAGCTTGGCAGTTTCTATTATGAAAAAGCTGTTTTAGCTATAATAGATCTCATATTAACTATAATATATAGTGTATTATGAGCTAAAAACATACTGCATATTGTAAAGAAAATTAGTACAAGATCAACTGTAAAACTTTTTTTATTCTATAAGATTGTACCAGGAATACGCAGGACTACATCATTCTTGGGCGTAACTTGTTAAAATTATAATTTATAAAGAAAAAGGTAATTTTTAACCAGCATTAAGATCCCTAACCTGGCCTCCAAAACTTTAAGCCTTAAGGGCACCTCTAAAAATTGCCTTTTGGCCCGATGTCGGCGTTATGCTCAAGTTTTAATCCTCGAAATACTTAATGTATTCCTGCGGTTAAAATTTTCGCATGCCTTGACCTCGAACCA
>Ga0209345_10004142_pt1 | contig 14224 bp, 11 predicted proteins | sample Cruoilmetagenom7_FD_187294 | JGI IMG/M metagenome (GOLD analysis project Ga0209345, IMG submission 187294) | Oil polluted marine microbial communities from Coal Oil Point, Santa Barbara, California, USA - Sample 7 (SPAdes) (version 2) | ecosystem: Environmental > Aquatic > Marine > Oil seeps ... | reverse complement strand
AAGGCAAATCCAGAACATAGGATATATCCGTACCTTTTAAAGGGCCTAAAGATTGATAAGCCCAACCAGGTATGGTCTGCAGATATAACGTATATTAGGCTACATCAGGGGTGGATTTATTTAGTGGCTATTATGGACTGGTTCAGCCGTTACGTTCTCTCCTGGGAAGTATCAACGAGTCTTGAGACTGATTTTTGTCTTACTGCCTTAGATAAGGCTCTTAGTATCGTGTTTTTTTGTCTTGACAATGGAGTCCACCTCACACACACCCATTCTATTTAGAACTGACATGATGGCTTTTTGCGTACCCGTTCACGAGAACTTCCCTCGGAGAGGACAGTCAAACGAATGATCGCTCGTTTGGTTCTCAGGGATTTACTCACTTCCGCGCCCAGAGCGATAGTGCGAGAAATCAGGGATCGATATTTCGGACATAAATTCTCTCTACAACGCTCATGTCCAACTGCCACGGTCCAAGATCGCATTGCTTTAGCGTAATAAGCCCAACCAATTTTTTGCTTTTTTGTTGCAACACAGGAGAGGTGCGTCTATCCTCTCTTGAAAAACTTGTGACTGTCGAGTACATCGCCGAAAGAGACAGAGGGCTGGATGAGTTCATGCCCAACAGAAAAGATGTCAGGAACCCTAGAACAGAATACTTGCTCAAAGAGTTCCAATATATTGTGCTGTGCAATATCCTCTTTCAGAACGGGGAGGTTAAAAGTTTTATCTCTGAATTGAATGAGTTGCAAAGAGATATCCTAAAGATATTGGAAGTCCCCCAGGAGTGCTCTATACATACGAGTATCTTTTTGACACCTCGTGACAGAACCCAACACTTACAACCCCCTTTAACGGCGAGCACGGACCTCCTTAAAATTGAGGACCTGTTAAAAATAAAATTGCAACATTTCAAAGAGCGAAATGTAAGTTACTATATTCTTCTTCCTTGGGTATAGCTCCGCCCCTGCAGATCACCTATTCTTAAAAACCTTACATGACCAACCTTTAAAGAAAATTTTGTTTGGTAATTAGCTTTCTTTCACAGAAAGCCTTACGGAAAACGATCTAACTACTATGGACTGAAAGTCCATAGAATGAATATTTTGCGACTAAAAGTCGCTGTTTCGGCTAAAGCCGACTTAAGAGAAGGATGCCTGCCATTTCAAGGATTTCCATAAAATTCTTTGTGAAGCGCAAAAAATTGTGCTTGTTTGAGAGTGGAACGATCAAGCTCGCACGATTTTGGCGAAGATAAACATCCCAAAAATAATTTTCCCCTGACTACCCCTGTGAACGTTTCATAAACAACCCAATTGTTTGAAGAACAACTATCCTCTGATGCTGATGGGGACAGACAGTAAGTTAAACCCACAGCTTTCATCTCTTAGATAACTAATAAACTCTCGAGATATACCCTGTAAAAGGAACTCTAGTAACGACCGTCTCTCCTTTGGTGGATAGATTACCCTTGGTTCACCCTTAATATCAACAATTTCAGCCGCTATAGAGATAGCATCCTGCAGATTACCAAGAACGTCGATTAACCCCAATTCCTTAGCCTGCTCTCCCGAAAATATCCTTCCGTCTGCGATATTAGCAACATATTCTCTTTTCAACCCTCTACCCTTCGCGATAGCTTCGATGAATTGATTGTGGACATTATCGATAACCCCCTGGAGCATACTCCTCTCTTCATCTGTGATATCCCTGTGCGAAGACATTGCATCCTTATACTTACCACTTTTAATTATTACATCTTTGAATCCGACCTTATCCATGAGTTCTTTCACATTCGTGTACTCCAAAATCACCCCGATACTTCCCGTAATAGTTCCAGGATTTGCTACTATCTTATCAGCAGCGCAAGCGATATAATAGCCGCCTGAGGTTGCTACAGATCCCATAGAAACTATCACCTTTTTGTTGTCTTTAATCTTTATTATCTCTGCATAGATTTCTTGAGAAGCTCCAACTCCGCCTCCTGGAGAGTCAATTCTCAACACAATCGCCTCAACACTTCTGTCCTTCCTAAAGCGTACTAGCTGGTCTATAACTGTTTTTGACTCATCAACCAAACCTTTAATATTCACTACTGCAATCTTGCTCCCCACACCAAAAACAGTACTGCTCCCTCCGGTAATGCGAGTGACAACAAAAACAGACAACAAAAAGGTCACAAGGACAATCCCAACTACCATAATACCCACAAAAACAGGGGAACGTTTCATCCTAAGTCTCACGCTCTGTTTTTTGCTCAAGTTCTTCTTTGAGGATCTCTCCAAAATTGGAGATGGGGCCTTCTTGGTTGGTTAAGAATTTTTTGATATCTGATTTTTCTGAAGCTTCATCCAAATTTTTAATGCTTAACCCAATTTTTCTCTCCTTCTTCATCATGTTAATGATTACAGCAGAGACATTTTCTCCAACTTTAGTAAAGTCTTCAGGGTGGTTCACTTTTTCTTTGCCAATCTCCGATATGTGAACCAAACCTTCAACCCCTTCTTCCAATTCAACAAATATACCAAAGTCCCGAATATTAGTAACATTCCCCGCCACTACTTGACCCACTTTATACCTTTCAGATATCGTATCCCACGGATCATCTTCGAGCTGTTTAATACCTAAGGAAAATCTCTCATTTTCCTGGTCCACATTCAAAACAACAACTTCCAGACTTTGACCTTTTTGGTATAGTTCCGAAGGGCTTTTGATCTTCTGTTTCCAGGAAATATCCGATATGTGGACCAACCCATCAATCCCCTCCTCAATCCCCACAAAGACGCCAAAGTCCGTTACATTTTTGACTACCCCTTCGATCCGCGTGCCAGGGGGATACTTCTCCTTTACCATCTGCCATGGGTTTGGCCCCACTTGTTTCATCCCCAAGGATATCCTCTTCTTTTCTGTATCAATATCCAAAACTACAGCTTCTACCACATCTCCAACACTGACAACCTTAGATGGATACCTGACCTTTCGGGTCCAAGACATCTCAGAAACGTGTACTAACCCCTCAACACCTTCTTCTATCTTAATGAACGCACCATAATCTGTGAGGCTTACAACTGTTCCATTAACCCTAGAGCCAATCTGGTACTTCTCTTCGGCATCAGTCCAGGGGTCGGGTGTGATCTGCTTAAGTCCTAAGGAAACCCTTTGGTTTTCCTTGTCAAATTTCATGACCTTAACCTTTATCAGGTCTCCTATCGAACATATATCTTTAGGATGGTTAACCCTTCCCCATGACAGATCAGTGATATGCAAAAGACCGTCGATCCCACCAAGATCTATAAAAACACCATAATCAGTAATATTTTTTACGTACCCTTCAGCGATCGCCCCTTCTTCCAAAGATTCTAAGGTTTCTTCCCTTAAGGTATCCCTTTCTTTTTCCAGGATAGCCCTTCTGGACAAAACGATATTACCTTGTTTCCTGTTAAATTTTAATATCTTGAATTCAAATGTCTTACCTATCAAGTCTCCAAAATCCCTAACAGGACGAAGATCAACTTGGGATCCAGGTAGAAATGCCTTGATCCCGATGTCTACGGACAATCCACCTTTTATCCTAGAGATTATCTCTCCCTCTACAGTACCATCATCATTGTAGATTCTACTGATATCGTTCCATATCTTCAATTTGTCTGCTTTATCCTTAGACAACACCATAAAACCATCTTGATCTTCTCTACCCTCAACAAAGACGTCTACTTCATCACCAATACTGACAGTTAGTTCTCCGTTTTCATCGAGAAATTCCTCTGTTGGTACCTGGCCTTCAGATTTGTACCCCACATCAACCATAATATGACTTTGTGTAATCTGAATGACAATCCCGTTGACCACTGACCCTTGTTGCAAATCATTCAGACTGCTTTCAAACAGTTGTTCAAAAGTTTCTTCATTACTGACATCCTCATTTTCCAGGGCAGTGTCCACATCCGTATCTTGGTTATTATGTATAGAGTCATTGTCCTGAAATACATCAGCTTTGTTTTCCATTAAAAGATTATCCTCCTAGATCGTATATTTTTGGTCTTGGTCCTATTTTCGACCATGCAGTAATTCGTAAGTTGGTTTGACCTCCCTCCCGGCATGTTGAGTTTCTTTACATTCAGCTCAACCTACAGTTTAGCCGAACATCTTATTCCGAATAGTTCACTGAAAAACCCAACAATGACCAATATTAAAACAAGCCCTTTTTTTCTGTACTTTGAAATTCTACATCTCTGCTTTCCGGTAACTTTTTGAGATTTCCTGGAAAAGCTTTTCTACGACTTCTTCGACGGTACTGTTTGTAGAATCAATATGAATAGCATCACCAGATGGTTTCAATGGGGCATATTTCCTTGAGCTATCGTTATGGTCTCTATGTATCATCTCCCTGGTGACTTTTGGTAAGCTTACCTTCTCCCCATTTGCTATCAATTCTCTATATCTTCTCTTGCTTCTTTCTTCTGATAAGGCAGTCAGATAGAACTTAATGTCTGCGTCAGGGAATACCACTGTTCCAATATCCCTTCCTTCTACTATAACTCCACCATTCTCCCCCACCTTTCTTTGTAACATGAGTAAGGGGTCTCTTACAACCTTCATTGCAGAAACCCTAGATGCTAATAGGCTTATATCGGGAGACCTTATCGCTTCTGCAACGTCCCTTCCGTCCAAAAGTATCCTAGATGCACCATTTTCTGTGCAAAACGAAATGTTAATCCCTAAACATAACTGAGAAAGTATCTCATCGTCATCTAGGTTGATATCTTCTTCCTGCACTCTCAAAGCAACTGCACGATACATTGCACCAGTATCAACATAAACGTAATTAAGCTTTTTTGCAAGCAATTTACTTACTGTACTCTTGCCTGCACCCGATGGTCCATCTATAGCAATAATGAGCCTCTTCTTCATTTCAACCGATGTCTCAAAAATTTCAGATTGATTTTCTAGCGTTTAAGTTTTCAGATCGAACAAATCTAACCTGAATCTGAGCGCCAACTTGAGGAAGTTATTTCGTCCCCGTCCCTAACGCATAAGAGAAAAGAACATATCTTGAAATTCAGGAAACGACGTTCCAATACAGGCAGTATCTTCTACAATTGTCCTGCCTGATGCCCTTAGGCCGGCAACTATCAATGACATAGCAACACGATGATCTCCGAAACTCTTGCATTCACATCCTTCTAAGTTATCTCTTCCGGAAATCCTCATGCCGTCATCAAACTCCTCCACTTCTACCCCAAATTTCCTTAACTCACCAACTATGGCCGCAATCCTGTCAGTTTCCTTAACCCGTAGTTCTCTAGCATCCCTAATAACTGTTTCCCCCTCTGCGACCGACGCTGCTACGGATAAAATAGGAAACTCGTCTATTGCTTTTGGTATCATATCTCCTTCAATTGTAACACCACGTAGATGACTCGTTTTAACCAGTATATCTGCTATGGGCTCCCCCCATGTTTCATCTTTACGCAATACCTCAACCTTCGCTCCCATCTTCTCTAATATCTCTAATATACCGATTCTACTTGGATTTATCCCAACTCGTTTCAACAAGACTTCCGAATCCGGGACGATCAAAGCTGCAACGATAAAAAAGGCTGCAGAAGATACGTCTCCCGGAATCTCGATGTCTCTCCCCTCAAACTTCGTTCCACCACACACAGTGACCGCGGTACCTTCTCTTTTCAAGTCAGCGCCGAAAAAACCAAATATTCGCTCTGTGTGATCCCTCGACAGAGATGGCTCTACTACCGTTGTATCCCCATCAGCGTAAAGCCCGGCCAAAAGGATAGCAGTCTTAACCTGTGCACTGGCGACAGGAGAGACATAATTAATAGGGGCTAGTTTTCTTCCGTTAATGACAAGCGGGGCAAAATTTCCGTTTTTCCTTCCCCAGATTTTGGCTCCCATCAAACCGAGAGGTTCAACAACCCTCTTCATCGGTCTCCCACGTAGTGAAATGTCTCCAGTAATTACTGAGAAAAACCTTTGTCCACTCAGAAGACCGGTTAGTAGTCGCATCGTGGTTCCTGAATTACCAGAATTGACAACATCCTCAGGTTCATTCAAGCCATGTATACCCTTGCCATTGATTATAAATTGGTCTGTGCTGATCTTCTCAATTTCAATACCCATCATTCTAAAGGCGTTGATGGTTCTCTTGTTGTCGTCCCCTTTGGAAAGTCCTATAATAGATGTCTTGCCCTCTGCCAAAGAGCCCACAATAACGGCACGATGGGAGATGGACTTGTCACCAGGTATGACAATTTCTCCCCTTAGACCTCCCTTTCGTTCGATGGTTATCTTTTCCGACATCATTTACTCCTGGGATAGGATCCTAGGACCTTCAGAAATAAAGAATTATTGTCCAGTTCCTCCAACGTCTTCCTCACATTTTCGTCAGAAACATGTCCCTCCATATCCAAGAAGAATATGTATTGCCAAGCTTTTTTCTTGAGAGGTCTTGATTCTATCTTCGTCAGGTTGATATTGTTCCTTGCAAAGGGTTCTAGCATTTGATACAATGCGCCAACTTCATGTTTCGCAGAAAACATGATGGATGTCCTATCATTACCACTCCTTTCAGGCTCCTTTTTCCCTATTGCTAAAAACTTGGTAAAGTTGTTGATGTTGTCTTCAACCTTCCTTTTAGCCACCTTTAAATCATAAAGGCTAGCGGCAAACTCACTTGCAATTGCAGCCACTGAAGGATCATCAGAAGCATTCTGTGCCGCCACAGCGGTGCTTGCTACATCCAGTACAGGTATATTTGGAAGGTTATTGTCCAGCCAATTACGACATTGAGCAATGGCATGGGGGTGGGAGTATATCTTCTTAATATCTTCTACTTTACCCGTTTTTGACAGAAGGTGGTGAGATATCTCCAACAAAATCTCGGCACATATCTTTAAGTTAGAATCTACAAACATGTCAAGGGTATTATTAACTACACCTTCAGTCGAATTTTCTATTGGTACGACTCCATAATTTACTCTATCTCGCTCAACCTCGTCAAAAATCTCAGGTATATTTCTCTTATGAATAAAATCTGCAGATCGTCCAAAGTGATGAATACATGCAAGGTGTGTAAAGGTCGCTTTAGGGCCTAAGTATGCGATCTTGATACGCTGCTCAAGGGAGAGGGAGGCAGATATTATCTCTCTGAACACAGGTTTTATGGCCTCGTTTGGAAAAGGCCCTTTGTTGATATTTGTAAGCCTTTCATAGATCTTGATCTCTCTCTCCGGCGCATAAAAATCCATTCCGTTCTTAGCCTTAGTCTTGGCAACCTTGATTGCTAATTCAGCCCTCTTATTGAGCAATACGAGGATTTCTGAATCAATTTCATCTATTCTTCCACGGTACGCGCCTAGGTCACCCTTTTCTCCCACCTTTAACCTCTAGTTCTTAAAATGCGATATAATCAGTTTTGACAACTTAAATCTTATAACCTAAATATATTAAAATTGCAAACCCTTTTTGGGCCTACTACTCCTTACCTTATTATTCGAAAGATTTTCATATATCAGAAATTTTGAAACTTCCGAAAACATATAACTCCCATACACTTCGGCCACAACAAAGCATGAAATTTGACTCATCCATGACTACATCCTCTCCAGCCTTTGTATTCTTTTGTCCATAGGGGGATGGGTGCTGAACAGGCTGTTTATCCCCCCTCCACGCAACGGATTAACTATAAACATATGTGCGGTAGCAGGATTGGAATCCATCGGGGTATGCTTTACCCCGTGTTCCAGTTTTTTTAACGCCCGGGCAAGATAATGGGGATTCCCGCTTATCCTTGCTCCACCTTCATCGGCTAGATACTCCCTAGACCTGGATATTGCCATCTGGATTATCATGGCGGCAAAGGGAGCGATTATTATCATTGCCAAACCTGCAAGCAGGCCGCCACCTTCATCGTCATCGCCTCTTCCTCCAAAGATCATAGCCCACTGGGCCATATGAGCCAACATAGTAATTGCTCCGGCAATAGTAGCAGCAACGGTTCCGATAAGGATGTCCCGATGTTTTACATGGGACAACTCGTGGCCTAGTACCCCTGATAGTTCGTCTCTGTCCAGGATATTTAATATCCCGTGGGTTACTGCCACTGCGGCATGTTGAGGATTTCTTCCTGTTGCAAAGGCATTGGGAGCGCCATTGGGGATTATGTAGACTTTGGGTATAGGCATCGCTGCTCTCTTTCTTAATTCATCCACCATTTGGTATAGCTCAGGAGCATCCGCCGGCCCCACCTCTTGAGCCTTATACATTCGTAGGACTATCCTATCGCTGAACCAGTACGTTCCCAAGTTCATCCCGCAGGCTAGTACAAAGGCGAATAACATACCACCTCTTCCCCCAAAAATACCACCAACCCAAACCAACAAAAAGGTCAAACCCACCATTAGACCCACAGTCTTGACACTATTCATAATCGATCCTCCGTCAGTCTTGTAAACAACAATATCCCGATCAACACTCAAAGATACATGACGTTCCTTTTGAAAGGAGTATCGTTTCTTGCGGTCTTCAGGTTCCAGATTTTTCAAACTGTGCAGTTGGTCGGAATATGACTTGAATGATCTTTGACGAACCTTCTTGATTCATTTTGAGAAAGATTCTTAGTGAGTGAAGCTGAAAATTGCAGATTGTTTGAGGGAGCTTACGACCGAGTTATCTGCAATTTAGCGCAGCGAACTTAGAATCTTCAAAATGAATCAAGCCGTGAGGAGAAGATTATTCAAGTCATAGGCGCTATTGTTGAGTAACTGCACAGGTAGAAATATTTGAGGGCGACAGCCCTCACTGATCATAATTGATATCCAGAATCACATATTCCTTATTGCCTGAAGGGATGGTTACCTTTACAGAATCGTCTGTACTCTTCCCAATAAGGGCCTTTGCTATGGGAGAACCTACAGATATTTTTTTACTCTTAGGGTCTGCTTCGTCGGTTCCCACAATCTTGTACATTACTTCTTCGCCGCTATTCTCATCCTGCAACGTAACCATGGCCCCGAACACCACCCTGTCTTCAGAAAAATTTGAAACATCGATAACTTCCGCTCTTGATAACTTGTCCTCCAGTTCCATTATCCTCCCCTCAACAAAGGACTGTTTCTCTTTAGCAGCATCATATTCGGCGTTCTCGGAAAGATCTCCATGTTCCCTAGCCTCAGCAATGTCCTCAATAACCTTGGGTCGCTCCACTTTTTTCAACCGGTTTAATTCTTTTAGCAATGATTCATGCCCTTCCCTTGTCATAGGGACCCGTTCTACCATTGTTATGACCTCCCCGACTTTAAAAACGGAAAAAATCTGAGCAAATTTTTACCAAACTTATTTCATTTCAGTTCCTTAGCTTTTCCCAAACCCCCTAATCGCGAAAATTCATACATGTCTTTCGTTAGCCTTGGAATATAGACCACAAAGTAATTCACTACTATTTTATTGAAAACAAGAGGAAAATGTCAAGAAAAAACATATTCATCTGGATATTCGACAAAAGAAACGTCACCTGGTGCAGGCTTTCATAGCTCTCAGGGCCATGTACGGTTTCTAAAGGGGTCAGACAAACAGTTGTCACAGATTTAATATCTGAAAACCTATACTTAATGCGCATAGTAGCCGGTCTCAGATTTTTTTGGCATATTCACCCTGTTATTCTCCGATTTCAACCACTCATGCGGCTTGTGGGGGCTCATCGCGATTTGCAAAGAACAATTCAGAAAATTTACTGATAACCTGGCCTTTGTAGACCCCCATCGCAGGCAAACTATTACTTTTGAGCATCACATATATGAATCCTGCATATCAAATAATCGCAATAGAGTTGCCATCAGAGAACAATCTACTGTTCGAGATATCTTTAACCTCAATGGGTCTTTGGTGAGCTTTACACGCCCATTTCTGAGATGTTTGCTAATACCTGTTTCCCTTTATCGAATATCCAGAGAATCTCGCTTTATCCTTGACACGTAACCATCTCTCTCTTATACTTTCAAATTCTAGGACTAAGTCCTATGTTTTAAACACGCTCTTAGACCTTGCCATTTAATCTAAGTCAACGCCCGTAACCTCAAGAAGAATGAACAGGCCGAACAGCCGATGGACTATATTGTAGAGGTTGAACATCTCAGGAAGACATTTGGTGATTTTGTAGCTGTAGATGATATCTCTTTTCAGGTAATCCGAGGAGAATGCTTCGGCATACTGGGCCCTAACGGTGCCGGAAAGACTACAACTATCCGTATGTTATACGGGTTCTCGCCCATAACAGATGGTAGTCTTAAACTGTTCGGGTTGAACATATCAACGAGATTGCGCGAAATTAAATCCCGCATAGGTGTGTGCCAACAGGAAAATAATCTGGATCCTGACTTGGATGTTCTGAAAAACCTCGAGGTATATGCCCGGTATTTCGACATCCCTGCAAAGGATGCGCATGAAATGGCCCTCGAACTTTTACGGTTCATCGGTTTAGATCACCGGAAAAACATGAAATCTACTGAACTCTCAGGAGGAATGATGCGCCGTTTGGTTCTGGCCCGCGCATTGATCAATAGTCCTGAGCTTCTATTTCTCGATGAGCCCACAACCGGCTTAGACCCCCAATCAAGACATCAGGTTTGGGAACGACTGGAAAGACTCAAATCGCAGGGCATTTCCATCCTCTTGACAACACATAATATGGACGAGGCATCATACTTATGTGACCGACTTATTATTGTGGACCAAGGTCGAATATTAGTTCTTGGCGAACCTATTGAGCTCATCAAAAAATATGTGGGGAGAAACGTCATAGAGATCGCTGAGCCAAGTAAAGAATTGCAGGCACACATCAAATCCAAGGGACTGGAACACGAAAATACTGGCCGTCGCCTAATCATCTATTCCGAAGATGGCGAAAATATCTTCCATGAGATGAGCAGCAACTACTGTAAGGAGGATTATACCCTAAGGATGGCTACGCTGGAAGATGTATTTTTGAAATTGACTGGCAGGGAACTAAGAGAATGACCGGGAGGGTTTCATTTAGAATCTCCAAAAGATTCATTCGAGTATGGCAGAGAAACCTCACTGTCTACCGAAGGACATGGAAAATTAGTTTTCTGCCTCCCCTTCTGGAGCCTCTTTTTTATATATTGGCCTTTGGGGTTGGACTCGGCGTCTTGGTTGGAAAGATACATTACAATAGCGTTGAGGTATCCTATGTGAGTTTCATTGCTCCGGCATTGATAGCTGTCAACATAATGTACAACGCCTTCTTTGAGAACACCTTTGCCTCCTTTGTACGGATGTACTATCAAAAGACTTTCGACGCAATAATGGCGACCCCCATATCCCTTGAAGAGATTATTGTCGGAGAAATAATGTGGGGCGCCACAAAATCTTTGATTGCAACACTGATCATGTTGGGTGTTATGAGCCTCTTCGGTTTCATAGCATATCCACAGGGGCTTCTCATCGTACCCTTGGCATTTCTCGGTGGCATTGCCTTTGGATCCACAGGCATGTTTTTAACGGGCATTGTACCGCACATTGAGATATTTAATCTACCCATATTTCTATTTATTACCCCTATGTTCCTCTTCAGCGGGACATTTTTCCCTATTGAGAATTTACCTGACTGGGCGCAAAAACTTGCCATCCTCTTCCCCCTCACCCACCTTGTGAAGCTTACACGTTCCTTTGCTTTTGGAGTTGCAAGTCTTGAACTCCTATGGAGTGTTTTATATCTCTTCGCCTTCTCTATTGTCTTCTTCCCACTAGCCCTCTTTGTGATGCATCGACGCTTGATAAAATAGGGACGGAGTAACTACTCCCCAAAATTCTCAACGTCGTTCACAAAAGTGCTCTTGTGAGCTACGGCATAAGTCAGTTACCCGTAGTTATTGAGAAGTTACGGGACGAGGACGAAATAACTTCCTAAAGTTGGTGCCCGGATTTATAGATATTCCATATATAATATTTAATGGCGTTATCGGTTGGAATCCTCGACAACGAACAAAATGTACGACTTACTCGGATCCCTTCCTCTGGCCCTGTAAAGTTTAATTCCTGAAAACCTATGGTTCTCAGGAATGGGGGATCAACAGCCAGTTCTAGCAGACCCCAGCATAGCCTGGGGTCTGCCCATCTTCCGTTGTTCTGATTATTGATGCTTGTACCCTAAAACACGCTTACTGTCATCAATATTGGTTTCACCCGGATATCCGCCCTGTATGTTGGATTGGGATACCTTGGGGGTGCTTCTACTTACATAGATTTCATTCGGTGTATCTCCCTGAAGAACGCATTGGGTGATGCTTGGCATAGAGACATTAGTAAAAATCCCGCCACCTAGATCAGCCTTATTTCCCATGAGAGTGCAGTTCGTTATAACAGGTGCGGAGTCATCACAAAAGATCCCGCCACCCCTGCATAATGCTTCATTTCCTGTTATTGTACAGTCCGTGATAATCGGAGAAGACTGGTAGAGAACAATCCCGCCACCTATGGGAGCTGTATTTCCCTTGATGTTGCAATTAGTTATGGTCGGGCTGGACATCTCGCAAAAGATCCCGCCGCCATCACCCCCGGCCTTATTCCCGCTGATAGTGCAATCCGTGATGATCGCTTCCGAGTCTTTACAAAAGATCCCGCCGCCTAAGTAAGAGACAGCATTGCCCTTGATAATGCAATTGGTGATGGTCGGAGATGATGAAACGCATGAAATACCGCTGCCCCCGACCAAAGCCTTACCATTGGTAATGGTGAAGCCTGACACTACCGAGTCCGGAGTTTCTCCGCTACTAAAACAAAATCCCCGCCGTTGAGCTTCCCACGAACCTCCACAATCAACAACACATTTTTCCGGGCCGTTCTCTGACTTTACAATTATCTTCTTGCCTCGAAAATTTATATCCGTGTTGCCTTCTCCTGTGTAAGTACCATCAGCAACCAAAACTGTATCACCATCAGAAGCCGCGTCTATAGCCTGTTGTATGGTCTGGTAGTCACCATTCCTAACATGGAATACTTCTCCAAAGGCAACACTAGAACATAGTATTAGCGATAATGCCAAAACATAAATAACATACCCTTTTATACATACTTTCTTCACGTCAAGTCCTCCTTTAAAAAAAACTCAGCTTGGCTAGTTCTTTCCCGTAAATAGAAATTGCATCATGACACTATAGATTTTCAGTCACATAATGCTAAATAATCTCCGCTCAACTCAATTCATCTTTGACACCTCCTATTCCTTTTCGGCAGATGATCCTAGTGGAATGTGTTGTCCATAAAATCCATTGTATCAATTCTAGAATAGAAGCTCACATCTTTTTTTATCCATCCCAAAATAATAAAAGCCGGATCACCTGATGGCAACCCAGCTATTTCAAACCCTCTGTATTATATGACGCCAGACTAGATTAGTACGCTATGACTCATAAACAACAGAGACCAAAAGTTCTCCTACCGGCTTTATCCGGATCGGAGATCGACTCTTCCATCAGGGAGATTCCTAATCAACTTCTGCGCAAGCAACCTCAAGAAAACGGACAACTCACAATAAATAAGACTAAAGTTCGAGGCCGAGCAAGTTGGTACATTTTGATACGTCGCTGTGAATCCTGACCGATATCGCAGTGAATCGAAATATATGCAAACAATAATATACACTGATTGCAATTCTTGTGCCATTGTCTTTCTACAGTGGACAAGCATGTGGAACAACCTGTAAATTCGGTGTCCAGAGGATTAAATAACCTACAGGTACAGGATATTATCCTGTTCTTCCATAACTGTAAGTGGGACACTTTTGGCGCAAATATATCCTCGGTCCGTGCAAGTCATTCAGGGGACTTCACATAAAAGGGGGAACGAGTATGGGGCAGATTGGCAGGAATGTGGCTTTGTGCCCCATTATGAGTAAATAAGGAGCTTTTAGTGAAGCCTGTATTTCGATCAAACCCCCAGATCAAGTAATCTGAAATTATTGTTCCACAAGTAACAATAAACCCCACCTTGACGTTCTTTGAATTGGTACGTATTATACATATAATAATGGACAGTCGAGAAACTATTAAAAAGCTAAAGGCTGATGGATGGGCTCTTCACCACACAAAAGGTGATCATCATTAATTCAAGCATCCATGATAAGGGACGGGGATTTCCTTGAGCTTGTCGGTTATAAATCAGACCACTCTTCCACTGTGTTCATTATATA
>Ga0209345_10004141_pt1 | contig 14225 bp, 13 predicted proteins | sample Cruoilmetagenom7_FD_187294 | JGI IMG/M metagenome (GOLD analysis project Ga0209345, IMG submission 187294) | Oil polluted marine microbial communities from Coal Oil Point, Santa Barbara, California, USA - Sample 7 (SPAdes) (version 2) | ecosystem: Environmental > Aquatic > Marine > Oil seeps ... | reverse complement strand
TCTCTATTTTTAAAATGATTTTCTGATAGTTCAACTAGATAGTGTCCTTTTTTAACGAAAAACTCGATAAACTGCGCAGAAGTATCAATTTTTCTACTCATCTTAAACAATTCTTTTTTTTTTGGACTATAATTATCTTATAAACTTAAATCAATTAAAATTAACTAAAAATTTGTTGTATTCAATTTTTCTGCTTTAATTCGGAACTCTTCCATCTCAATAACTTTTCCTTTTAAACGAGATTCTTCAGCAGCAAAAGCCATGAGATGACTTTCTAAAGTTTCTTTTGCGTTCGTTAAAGGTTGGGATTTGTTCTTACCAACTAAAGTTTCTAAAAACGCATCGATTAACGAGAAATCGCCTCCGCCATGACCAGAACTATCAAGAGAGAGCTGTTGAGAAAAAATTATTTTTTCAGTACCTAAAAAATGATCGAATAAGGTAATTCTCTGCCCCGCATCGGAGAATTGTCCAATTAGCGTAGCTTTAGTTCCATCAATCCTTAATGTACGCCCCTCTCGTTCGCTAAATCCGTGCATTGTTAAATTAACTGTAACTTTATTCTCAAATTCGATATTAACAACTTGATGGTCAACAACATCGTTATCGCATTTATAAACGCACCTACCGTAAGGACTCGATTTTAGAATTTTAATTTTCGTTTCATCAGAGTAATCTTCTGTACTTTCTTCAGGAAGACCGGAATAAAGTGGTTCCACGGGCCAATCCCTCCAATATCTCAATTGCTTTAAAAGTTTAATTAATTTACTCAGTCCAGTTAATAATCGTATGTGATTTTTTCTCAAACTAGCGAGAAATCTAAATCCCTTTTTATCGCTTTTTTCTAATATTTGAATTATCGGAATTATATCAATATATATTCTTGGAGCGTAATATAAACAAGTATCTTCTATAGGACACCCTTCCACACAATATTTTGGAGCATTCTTAGGTGCGTTAACTGAATTAAAATGTATTAGACTTCCAAACGAACTCATTTTTTGTGGTAAAGCACCAACCATCCAAAATAATAAATCAAGATCGTGACAGCATTTTGCCAGTATCATAGGGGATGTTGTTCTTGCATTTCTCCAGTTTCCTCTAACAAAACTATGAGCCATATGATACCAACTTACATTTTCTCGATGTGAAATGTTTACAAGATTTCCCAATAACCCTTTTTGAATAGTATCCTTAATAGTCGAAAAAAAATTTGTATATCTTAAAACATGGCTAATTCCCAGTATTCTACCAGTTTCCTCAACTTTTTTGACGATTTTGATACAACCTTCTAAAGTGTGAGCCATGGGTTTTTCTAATAGAACATCGTACCCTATTTCCAGCGCTTTGATTGTAGGTTTAATATGTATTTGATCCTGTGTGCAAATAAAAGCAGTTTCGGCTAATTTTTCTTCTTGTAATAGACCCTCCCAACTTTTAAAACACTTATTAGGGGGAATTTCATGAAGTCGAGCAAATTTTTCTCTTCGGAACTTAATAGGTTCAGCAACTGCTACAAATTTCAACTTTTCTGGATATTTTAATGCATATTTACCATAAACAGTCATTCCTCTATTACCAGCACCAACCAAAATTGCTGATAAAGTTTCTTTTGCTTCCTTCATTATTTTTACTCTCCCTTATTTATCGTAAATTGTTTGAAGAATGTCATAAAGTTCTTTTAAACAATAAAATATTTAGGTTTTTAACACTGAAGGGATTTTTCCTTCAATTAAAAGATAATCTAATAGAACTATAGCGGCCATAGACTCAACAACTACAACGGCTCTTGGGACAATACACGGGTCATGACGTCCTTCTATTTTAATTTCCTCTTCTTTCATTGTTTTGACATTAACTGTTTTTTGAGCTAATCCTATAGAAGGCGTTGGTTTGACTGCAACAGTGAATTTAATTGGCATACCTGTAGATATTCCCCCTATAATTCCACCAGAATCATTTTTCACAGTTCTAATTTCCCCCTTTTTTATAGTCCAAGGGTCGTTATGCTCAGACCCTTTCATTTTTGCTGCCTTAAACCCAGCACCAAACTCAATTCCTTTTATTGCGGGTATAGAAAAAATAGCTTTGCTAAGATTTGATTCAAGACTATTGAAAATAGGTCCTCCAATTCCAACGGGAAGATTATTGATTATACAACTAATAGTACCTCCAATCGAATCGTTAGCTTTTTGAACTACTTTAATTTCATGTTCCATTTTTTTTGATAAATCTCGATTTAATGCTCTTACAGGTGAAATTTCTCTTTTCTGGATAAAAGTGTTGATATCTTTAATATAATAATTTATTGAATCTTCAATTTTCCCAATGCTCTTTGTATACGCAAAGACTGAAATATTAACCTTATTTAAGATTTGTTTAGCAAGGGCTCCCGCCATTACGAATCCTGCTGTAATTCTTCCTGAAAATCTTCCAGAACCGCGATAATCGGCAAAATCACCAAACTTCTGCGAAAGAACATAATCCACTTGAGATGGTCTAAGCAATTCTTTAAGTTGCTCATATTTTGAAGAATTTACGTCCTTATTTTTGACAATCAGGCAAATTGGAGCTCCTGTCGTTTTATTATTAAAAATTCCCGATAATACTTCAGCTCTGTCTAATTCTGCTCGAGATGTAGTTAAATAAGATTGCCCAGGTCTTCTTTTATCTAATTCTCTTTGAATAATATCTAAATCAAATTCTAACCCAGCAGGCGCTCCATCAATAATAACACCTACTAACTTACCATGACTTTCTCCAAACGAAGTGATTTTAAAAATTTTTCCAAATGTGTTATCTCCCAATTTTATCATCCCGGCTATAAAAATTGTAGGATATAATCAATTATACAATATAATTAATATAATAAGAGTATTTTTCACTTATTATTTTTTATGAATCTTTTTCCATTATAATTCTAAGTTATAAAAAAATAAAGTTAAAATCGAGGTTTTCTTTTATTTTTATTTAATAACTAATAGTTTTAAATGTTGAAATATCCCAAATGAAACTTCAAATAGCGCCTACAACGAGACTTCAAGGTGAACTTATTGCACCACCTTCCAAAAGCTATTCTCATCGTGCTTTTATAGCTGCGAGCCTTGCTGAAGGAGTATCAATAATTAAAAACCCTTTAACTTCTGGTGATGTTAAGGTTACTATAGATTTTTTAAAGTCTTTGGGCCATAGAATTACGAAAGTATCAAACAATACATACATAGTTAAGCGATACGAAGGTTTAATTAAACAAATTAATCCATTATTCGACTGCAAAAATTCAGGAACATCTATTAGGATCTTTAGCGCGTTAGCTATGGTGATTAAAGGTGGTCTTTCTTTTTCAGGTGAATTTATTAAAAGAAAGAGACCACTTCTTCCATTGTTAAATGCTTTGGAAAATATTGGCGGTAGCTATGACTTAACAGAAGAAACCTTAACTATCAAGCGGAAAAGTAAAAAATGTAGTACAATAGAAATTCAAGGAGATGTTAGTTCTCAGTTTGTTACAGCTCTATTGATGGTATGTCCATTGTTAATTTGTAAAAAAATTGATTATATTACAGTTAAAATTACATCTCCTCTTATTTCCTACCCATATATAAATATAACTTTTGATGTTTTAAACTCGTTTGGAATTAATATTCAAGAAAGTTTAGACGAACTGAAAGTTGGTAAATACCTAATCACTTGTGGACAGAAATATAGAGCCCAAACTTATGAAATACCCGGTGATTTTTCTTCTATTTCTTTTATTATAGCTGCAGCTATACTGTCTCCCGAAGATTCTAATATAATTATAACCAATCTTAATTTTGACAAACCTCAAGGGGATCAAAAAATAATTAAGATTTTACAAAAGATGGGAGCAAATATCGAAATTAATCGGGAAAAAAATTCCATTACTGTTAATGGCAATCTAAAAAAATACCCTTTAATTGGTTTAGACATTGATATCCGCGAAAATCCCGACTTATTTCCCATATTATCAATTATTGGCGCATTTGCTAAGGGTAAGATTGAACTATATAATGCTTCAAGTCTAAGAGATAAAGAAAGCGATAGAATATTAATAGTTGCTAGAGAATTAGGTAAAATGGGAGTTGTAGTAGAAGAAAAAGAAGATAAACTTACTATATATCATTGTGATAACTTAAAAGGTGCTAACATAAATCACGAAAACGATCATAGGGTGGCTATGGCGTTTACAGTTGCGTGTTTATATGCTGAAGGCTTTTCTCAGATAGTGGATATTGAAATTGTGAAGGATTCTTATCCAAATTTTATTGAAGATATTAAAAAATTAGGAGCAAAAGTAGAATTAAAATAATTTAAAAAGCGAATTGTAAATTATCTAAATGATTTTTGCCTTCGAGCACGAGCTTTTTTTCCGCCGAAATGCTTTGGCTCAGTTCTTCGTGAATCGCCAGAAAGTAAAGATTCGTCATACTCTCTAAATGTTTTTTCAATAGTTTTTGTTCCAATAAACATATTTATGGATTTAGCAATAGCAATACGGACGGCATCTGTTTGACCCATCGTCCCGCCACCTTTTACATGTATAGTGATATCACATTTTTCTAGCTTGGGATGATCGATAACTTCGAAAACTTCTTGTATTCTCATTCTAGCAATATCCGGTTCATAATTTTTTAAAGGGATGTTATTAATTTTAATCTGCCCTTTCGCAGGATATTTTAATACTGCTCGAGCAATCGCTGTTTTTCTTTTACCCGAAGATTGAATTATTTTTGTTCTTTCAGACATAATATTTAAACCTCAATTTGTGTATTTTTCCATCCAATTCGAGAGCAAAGGTTTTCTAAGGTAATAAATTTGTTATAATACGAGAGTCTTTGCTTATCCGCATTTAGTATCTCTGTAGGAATTAACTTTTGATATCTGTTCTGGAAACGGTGTGGAATAGCTCCGATATATACATGAACCCTTTTAAGAGCGTCTTTACCTCGGATTTTCTTTGTTGGGAGCATTTTTTTAATTATATTTTTCATGAAAGTGTCAGGTCGCCTTGGCCAGAAGGGTCCTCTTTTAGGATTTGTAGCAGTGCTAATGTTGAGTTTAGATAAATATTTTTCATGAATACTTCGTTTAGTACCACTAATTATTGCTTCTTTAGCATTAATTATAACAATTCTCTCACCTAATAGCGCTTTCTTAGCTACCTGACTACAAAACCTTCCTAAAATCTTGTTATGCGCGTCTATTAACAGATATTCTTGCATTTAAATCTCTCTCGTTTTTAGTTATCAGTAAAATACCTTTAATTCTTTTCCTTCAGGATTTTGTTCAAGTAATTCTTCAATTGACAAGAGTTTACTTCCTGAAATTTCAATTTTTTTTCGAGCAGTTTTAGAACAATCTAAACATGCAATAGTTAATTTATGGTTCAAATCGCCAAGTGCCAATACCTTACCTGGAACCACTATGACATCGTTTTCTTTAGTTTTTTTATTGATTCGGTAGAGATTTGCTTCTACTCTATTACTCCTAGGTCCTGATAGCTTTTTTGAAATTTTTCTCCAGACCCGTCTTTTTGTTTTCCACAAATCTCGAATTAGCCTTCTTACATAATAATTTGAAGGACCGCTTATACGATGACTCATTTTGCGCTCAATTATTGAAATTTTAGAATATTAATCATGAAAATTGCTCAAAACTTAAAAATTTTATCGATTTATTTGAAAACCGCTTCCATTAGTGCTTAGATGAAATTTAATTTTCTATTTTTTCAAAAGCGCGATTTGTTCGTAATCTGATGGCAAAATTCACTCCATTCTATGAATCCAATTATAAAGAATATTTTTTCTAATTTAAAATAATATGGATTATCTAAACTAAAATAAATCTTTAACAATTAAAGTGGAATAATTACGACTGTATATAGATTGCACATACGACATTAAAACACGTAAAAAAGAATGAGAAAGTTATTTAAATCTGTAAAACTTATGATCTTTTAATTAATTCTTGATTGACTATGATTCTATCTCAAGTTCCTCTAATTTTATAACAAATTCATCAATTTTTTCGTTAAAAACCTCGAAAACCTTTTGGATTAATACATCAAAAGGTAAAACACCATCGCTCTCTATTGAAAAGATATAGACACCTTTCTTTGGAACTACTTTAATCTTACCCTTAGACATTTTCTCACAAAACTTACATAAAGTGCAAGATTTCCAATAATCCTCTTTTAATTTTAAGGAATCATTGTTATTTAATTCAAATAACTTTTCGGGGCACATTTTAACTACTAATTTTTTCTCTTCTAGGTCTTTAAGCTTATTTGCTTCATACTCAACTAAAGGATAATGTCTGTAAGCCACATTTGATACAGCTTGCCACTTTGCGTGATTTTTAGCGAAACCTAAGATTGCGTAAGCTTCAATAATGACTTTATCGTTCTTATCAATCGTAACAATTGGGATGTATGGATCAACTGGTACGATCTTAGGGTCGTTTGAACTTAAATTACCCGAGTAAATTTCTAATGGTGAATTAGTAGTATTTGTAATTTCGCATGTTAAAGAAACCTGGCATAAGGGACATCCATATCCTAAACATTCACACTCGTGAGGTAGCTTATATGCATCTAAATCTGTTTTCAGAGGAATTAAACCCAGTCTATGAGAAATAATCTCGTCGTAAAGTGGACTATCATTTTTTAAGATGATTATTTCATCAATTGCCATAACAGGAATCTCAGTTAGTATTATTCGCCGTATAGAATTAATCATTTCAACAGAAACACCTTCTGTTATAAATACTATTTTATGTTCACTTTTTTTAAGAACATCGAGTTTTAGAGGGCTCATAGTACCCATATCTCCTACTTTTGTAAATATTGTATAAATACTTGTAGAAATATGTAATTTAAGATAAATTTTACTATTTAAGTTGAAAAGAGTAAATAAAAAAATTAAAAAAATTTCATATATTCATGTGCTTGATTTGGAGATTGAAAACAATACTTAATTTCTTGAAAATCTTTTCTAAACTCCAACACATCTAGTTTGACTTTCTTAGGATCCTTTTTGTTAATCAACAAATCTTTGAAAAATTCTGCAATATCAACCATTTCACTTTTTCCCATTCCAAGACGGGTAACTTCTGAAGTTCCTAACCTTAAACCACCTGGGTTTTGATAATGCCTTCCTTGCGCGATATCCCAAGGTAAGAGGTTTCTATTAATGATGATGTTTGCTTCTTCTACTAATCTTTCAATATCTCCTCCTAAACCTATAGTTTTCTCAAAATTAGTTATATCAACAACTATTTGATGAGATTCCGTAAAACCTTTATGTTCCATAAGTACATTTATACCCCTTTCATATAAAGCTTGCCCTAAAGCTTTAGCGTTATCAATAACATTTTTATGATATTCTTTACCAAATTCTAGCATTTCAGCGAATGCTATAGCTAATCCAGCTACGTTATGTAAATGATGGTTAGATAATAAAGCAGGAAAAGTACAAGATCTTAATATATCAATTAAATCCTCTCGATTCGATAAAAGAGCGCCATGTTGAGGTCCTGGAAGGGTCTTATGCGTGCTAAGTGTCATTGCATCCGCCCCTTCATTTAAAGGGTCTTGAAAGTAACCTGAACCAATCAAGCCTGCCACATGAGCAGCGTCATAACCTACATTAGCGTCCACTTCTTTAGCCACATCACTAAGTTCTTTGACAGGATGAGGAAAAAGAAATACTGAACCGCCAAATAAAACCATTTCGGGTTTAACTTTCCTTATAATTTTTGCAGTTGCATCAGGATCTATGTTCATCTCGTTGTTATCAAAAGCCATGTATTCAATATTCAACCCTCGTACAGTTCCCGCAGTTCCATAAATTGCCATCCCACTCTTTGTGAATTTGGGTGCGTGAGAGATGTGCCCCCCCTTTGGAATTGGCATTATTAACATTTTACCATTATTTTCTGATGTAAATGCGTTATACATTGCTAGGTTAGCGACAACGCCAGATATAGGCCTTACATCGGCATGAACGCATTTAAAATATTCTTTTGCAAGTTCCATACAAATGTCCTCAATCTCATCGATATATTTACAACCTGCATAAACACGCTGTCCAACCCAACCCTCTGCGTATCTATGAGAAAAATCAGAATTGCAAGCCTCATCTACTGCAGGACTTGTGATATTTTCGGAAGCTATGAGTGGGATTGCCTTTCGGAAGAACTCTCCATGTTTAATTAATATATTTCTAATTTCTTCGATCTTCTTTTTCAAATTTTATCAAATCTTTTTTTTTGAAATTTTAAAGTTCTTATTGCATAATAATAAAATGTAAATAATTTTAAATCTTACGACAAATTTCTAAGAATTTTATCTATATATTTGAAATTTGGATTATATTACAATCAGATTTATCAAAAACATGTTAAGACAATTAAGATAAACAAAGAGAAAAAAAAAATCTATTTATATTCTGTTACTTGTTTAGAAAGCAACTCTGCGAGATTTCTTAGCCAAATAATAACGACAGAAGCCACAATACAATCTACTAAAAGTTTTTAACGAATCGCATTTCAACATTTCTCCTTTTTAAATCTGAATTTATTCTATAATTAAAATTATAAGTAGTCAAAACAAAGAATATTTTTTTACTTAATTCTTAACTTACTCTTTCCTTTGTTCGAGGATTAGTCGAGCTTCAAATAAGTTAAGTTTTTTTCCCGCCTTTTGTTTCTCCAACGCAACAGCTAATTTCTCTCGCTTTAACTTTTCAAGATCGTTGTTTTTTCTTGTTCTATTTCTATACGGTGTTTTTGCCCTATTTTGAGAGGAGTTATATGGTCTTCTTCCTTTTGATATTTTTTTTCTTTTGTTCATAACTCGCAAAAATTGTTCGTGGTATGCATCTGCTGCTTTTTTATTTTCAATCAACTCTTCTTCAAGAGCTTTCTTTTTCTCTCTTAATTCGTTAATTATTTCATAAGCTTCATGCATTTTGGCATGGTAATCTTGAGATTTATTAGACCATTTACTAAGTTGCTCATAAATCTTATTTAAATTAATTTTAACAATTTGGATTTTACGCTCAATTTTAAAGTAATCACTGTTCTGTTGCGAATCCAAGAAGTCATGTTTAATTTTAGCTAATTCTCTAATTTTATCAATAATTGCATTTTCTTCAACAATCTCTAAATTTTCGATCTCAATTCTTCTTTCTAAATTTTCGATCTTCTTATCAATTTGTTTAATAGAGATAAATTTCTCTGTATCTTTTCCTTTTTTACTTGTTTTCAGAATAGCTTTTCCTTCATCTATGAATTTATCCAGTAATTGCTTATATTCTATTTTTTTGTTTTTTAATTCCTTTACCTTTGTGTTCCAGTGATCTCTCCGTTTTTTGTAATCATCTTTCACAAGTTTTAAGTAGTGCTCGATTTCACTGTCAATTTCTTGTAAATCGGTAATAAATTTTTTAGTTTTTTTGTTTAAATCATCTCGTTTTTGCCTAAATTCTTCAATTTGAAGTTGAAGTTCTTTAAAAGAGATTTTTGAAGTTTGAGATGTATTTTTGTTGGCACTACTCATAGGATTAAATCATTAGCGAGTATTTATAAAAAAGGTTGTATAAACAATGATTGAGTATATCAAATTTTAACTTTTTGCAAAAAAGGTTGCTTAGGCAATAATTGACACAAAAAAGTTACAATTCTGTAAAATTTATTGCAGCAAAATTATTAGAACAATTTATATATTATTGGAAAAATTCGAGTTTTGGAAAAGAGATTAATTATGACCGAAGAGATAATAAAAGAAAACGATTTAATTTACCTAATTCTTGATGAACGGAGAAAGTGGTTGGTCAAGGTAGAATTAGGGGGAGAGTTTCATACGCATAAAGGAATCATAAAGTTTGATGATCTAATAGGAAAATCATTTGGTTCTGTAATCTTTTCTCGACCTTATGAAACTCAAGGATATAAATTCTACGTTTTTAAACCTTTACCTTCTGATTATGTAACTTACATGAGCCGTAAAACTCAAATAATTTATCCGGAAGACGCAGGATTAATTTTAATATATACGGGGATTGGTCCTGGTAGCAAGGTTATCGAGGCAGGGTGTGGTTCGGGAGCATTAACGTGTATTTTAGGAAATTATGTGAGACTTGAGGGACATATATTTTCTTACGATATCAGAGAAAAAAGTCTAAAACGAGCTCAAAGGAATGTTATTAACGCAAATTTACAAGATTTTGTCTCAATTCAATTCGGAGATATTTTAAACGATGACTTAGGACATGAAAATGTTGACTCCGTTGTTTTAGATATACCACAACCTTGGAAGGTTGTTGAAAAAATTAAGAGTTACCTTAAACTTAGTGGAACCTTTGTTTCGTTTTCGCCAGCGATAGAGCAGGTAAAAAAAACAACCTCTGCCCTGAGGGAAAACGAATTTTACGAGATAAATACTTACGAATTAATAAAAAGGAAATATCAGGTAAAAAATAATGCGACTCATCCCGAAGTCAGAATGATTGGTCATACAGGTTATATGACTTTTGCAAGAAAGATTCAAGATATGAAAAATCCTTATAGAGAGCGGAAACCAAAGCAGAACGAGTTTGTCGAATTGAATGGAATGCCCTTACGAGGTTGATAAATAATGGTAATCGATTACATCATCAGGGAGCAAAATAAAATAATTAAAATCCTTTTAATTTAACACCAGTTTGCATCTCTTTCTTTTTCTTATACCTCTGCGTTTTAAAGTAATGTTTCTTTTTCTCAGGTAAAATATCAATATAGTTCCTTAAAATATCTTCAACATAAGCTTTAGTTGCTTTATTTGCTATCTGGTTTGGATTAGATAAATTTGATAGAATCTCTTTATTTTTAGAGTCAACCGAAAGTCCTAAATTTTTTATTGGAATATGAAATGAATGAGTAAACCAGCCTGTAGCTTTTTCATCGTGAGCTATTATTTTTAAAATATTTACTTCTTCTTTTTTAATTTTGAATTCAAGTAACTTCTTGCCAGGACGTACTATTATTGTCGCGTAAATTGGAATATTATTTTTAGGGTCGTGTATTTTTTTTAAAAACTCCTTTAGGTTATCGTTCATTATGATTCAAAACGAAATAAGTGTTTAGTTATAAATAGCTTAAATTAGGATAATTAATTAAATTTATTATTAAAAAGAAAGAAAAAGGAGAAGAAATCGTGACGATTGTATTAGAAACGTTTGAAATTAAAACGAAAGCTTATTGCGATGTAATAAATATTACCCCTCAAGTTCAAAGTGCGGTTGAGAGAAGTGGATTGAAAGATGGCATCGTAAACGTACATGTTGCCGGATCTACTGGAGCTATTTCCACGACTGAATATGAACCAGGAATAGTTAAGCATGATATTAAGGATCTACTTGAAAAAATAATTCCATACGATAAAGATTATGCACATCATAAAACATGGCACGATCATAACGGAGCCGGTCATTTAAGGAGTTTTCTCCTTAAAACATCTCAAACCTTTCCATTTAAAAACAAGGGATTAATCCTAGGGTCTTGGCAGTCTGTAATTTTCATAGAAAATGACGAAAAAAGTAGGCATAGAAAAATTTACTGTTCCATTATAGGAGAATAATTGTGAAATAAGAAAAGTAAAAAATAATTAATTCTTTTGGTTCATGTTATTAAATTCGTGCACTAACTTGTCATACACTTCTCGACGGCGAATAATTTCGAATTTATCTATCATCTTTAAGATTGTTTTATGACCATCTTGTATCATGCTTTTAAATATCGGAATCCTTCGTACTACATTCTCGAATCTATTTTTCTGATTTATTTGGTAATGTAAAAATTCCAAAAATTGGTTTTCCTCTTCGTTCAATTCAATCCACTTTTATAAATTACTATTTAACGAAATTAAAATAGTTCTCATTATAAAATAAAAGTGTCATGTATGTATTTTTCAAGTAACATTAAAAATTTGAGATATTGGGAAGCAAAATAGAAAAAGACAATAAGATTAAAAATAATGAATTTCACTTACTATTAAAAAATTTCATAATAATCTTCGTTAAAAAAAGGTTTAATTGTTATTTTTTTTAATTAAGTGTTTACAATAAGTATAAGTATTGGTTCACAATATGGAACGATTTATTAAAGTAATAATAGCTGGTTTAGATAACGCGGGTAAAACATCGATATTAACTGCGTTAAATAAGAAATACGACTTTCATGAAGATATAATTTCCCTTACACCAACGATTAGAGTTGAATATCAAGCAACCGAATTTCTAAAAAACAAAATAGTATTTTGGGATATGGGTGGGCAAGAGAAATACAGAAAGTTGTATCAAGAGAAGCAAGAGCTTTATTTTGCGGATACTGATTTGCTGGTATATATTATTGACATTCAAGATACAAAAAGGATTGGAACTTCTCTCGCTTATTTAGATATGATTTTGCATAATTTCAAGAAGCATAAAATGGATGTTCCTTTAATAATTAGCTTTCATAAATTCGATCCCGAATTTCGTGGAAATGATGAAATGGTTGATCAGATTGAAGAAATAAGAGAAAATATTCTTAAAAATAATCCCTCATTTAAAATCTTATTCCAGCAAACCTCTATTTTCGATATAATTTCAATAGTTCAACTTATTTCTTATGGGTTTTCAGTATTTGATGGAAAATTCTTTGAACTTTCTGAGCTTTTAGAAAAGTATGTCAAGGAATTCGATAGTAAATCCTTAATAATATTCGATAAAAACGGTATTATTATTAGTGAGTTCTACAACAATATTATAGAACCCGAAATATACATTGAGCTTCTCGAAACAATTAAGGATCACCTCTTTTTACTTAAAAGAATGCAAGAAGAATCTTATGAGACGGATTCCACCTTTTCAACAATTGGAAATGAATTAATATCATATCTACATCGAATAAAACTCAAAGAAGAATCGTTATTTGTCTCGGTTGTTATGAAAGAAAAATTAAAAGAGACGTTTTTAGAAAAAGTTTCAGATTTCCTTTCCGATTTGGCAGAGATTTTAAAACCTTTACTAGTTTAATTATAAATTTCCATAAAATCTACATCAAAAAATAGATGTGGGGGATTAACGATTAATCGATATTTAATAGCTCTCTAGCTTTGTCAATTAGTTATTCCTTTTTCTTCTAATGTTTTTTAATAAAGGTTACCTCTAAAGACATCAAATTTTAAAATCCTTAATATCTAATAAAAATAGAATATTTACTTTAATAAATAATTAAAAAAATATTTTTTAATTCATAAATGCCAGATTTTATCGTTACGCCGTGGGAGGTTAGTGGGGAAGTAGATTATGATCTACTGATTCAGGAGTTTGGAATAGAACCTATTAATGAAAAATTGTTGTCCAATCTAAAGGAAGTTACAAAGGAGATTCATCCGTATCTAAGAAGAAAGATTTTCTTTGCTCATAGAGATTTTCAATGGATTCTTCAGGAATATAAAAAAGGAAATCCGTTTTATCTTTATACTGGAAGAGGTCCTTCGGGCAATATCCATTTAGGTCATTTATTACCTTGGATTTTTACGAAGTGGATTCAAGAAAAATTGAATGTGGACTTATGGTTCCAATTAACTGATGACGAGAAGTTTTTATTTAACCAATCCATTACTTTAGAAGAAACTCATAATTTTGGGTATGATAACGCATTAGATGTTATTGCTTTAGGATTTGATCCAAAAAAGACATATATTTTTTCTGATATCGATCTCGGTAATACATTTTACAGAAATGCTTTAAAGATTGCTAAAAAAATAACCTACTCGACAATTAAAGCAACTTTTGGGTTAGATAATAGTGCAAACATAGGTCAAATATTTTACACGAGTATTCAAACAGTTCCTGCCATCCTTAAAAGTTTGATTGAAGAGAAAAATGTTCCATGTTTAATCCCTCATGCTGTAGATCAAGATCCTCATTTTCGGTTATCAAGAGATGTATTACCAAAACTTGGTTATTACAAACCCGCCTCTATTCAATGCGTATTTCTTCCAAGTCTCCAGGAAAGTGGTAAAATGTCTGCATCAGTTGAAAATACGGCAATCTTCACAAAAGATGAACCAGATGTTGTAAAAAGAAAAGTAAATAATGCTTTCACTGGGGGACAAGCAAATGCAAAATTACAAAGAGAATTAGGGGGAAATCCTTCAGTCTGTTCGGTTTATAAAT
>Ga0209345_10004140_pt1 | contig 14226 bp, 13 predicted proteins | sample Cruoilmetagenom7_FD_187294 | JGI IMG/M metagenome (GOLD analysis project Ga0209345, IMG submission 187294) | Oil polluted marine microbial communities from Coal Oil Point, Santa Barbara, California, USA - Sample 7 (SPAdes) (version 2) | ecosystem: Environmental > Aquatic > Marine > Oil seeps ... | reverse complement strand
AAATTAAGTTTATTTTGAGTTTCAGCTATTGAATTTAATGCTGAAAATAAATTATCAACTGTCATATTATTCTGTAAAACTTCTGGTACAAGAAAATCGCCGTATAAAACATTTGGCAATGAATAATATGGCAATAACATCATATTAAATGACTTCACAATTCCATAGGTTATTTTTGAAATTTTATAACCTACAACCATGGGTGTTTTAGAAAGCATAGCCTCCAATGCCACAGTGCCAGATGCTAACAAAGCAAAATCTGCTGCTTTTAAAACTTGTGTCGCGTCTTTATAGAGTTTTATGGGTAAGTTATTTTTATTAGCACATTCTTGAATATAACGAATTTTAGCATCATTTGTATTGGCTGATATTATTTGTACTTCAGGGTTATTTTCTTTAAATTTAATAGCCGTTTTAATGAAGATATCAGTATGTGCTTTAAGCTCATTGGTTCTCGATCCAGGCAATATTGCTAATGTCGGTTTATCGACATCTAATTTTAGATATTGCTTTGCCTGTTTTTTATTTACTTCTAATTCTATTTGTTGTGCTAATGGATGACCAACAAACTGTGCATTGCCACCATTACTTTTATAGTAATCCGGCTCAAAAGGAAACAATGTTAAAACTAAATCTGTTAATTGGCTTATCCAGATTGCCCTCTTAGGTCGCCATGCCCAAATCGACGGGCTCACATAATGGATTATTTTTATACCCTGATTTTTTAATTTCTTTTCAATAGGGAAGTTTAAATCTGGTGCATCAATTCCAATAAATAGATCAGGTTTTTCAGTTATGATACGTTGTGTGATAAATTTTCTAAGCTTTAAAAGTTTTGGTAGTTTTTTAAAAACCTCTGCAATCCCCATGATTGCAAATTCTTTATTTGAAGAAATTAATTTAAGTCCTGCATCCTCCATCTTTGTTCCACCAACACCTATGAAATTAATTTTAGTATTAAGGTTATTAAGTTGTTGAATTAAGTCTGCACCTAGTAGGTCTCCAGAATCCTCTCCTGCGACTATAGCAATTGTGAATTCTGGTTTTTCCATTGTCAGTTTCTATCTTACAATGCTTCTATTACTTGATTTAATAAAATCCACCATTAATTGAACTGGGCTGTGCTTGTCAGCTATTTCTTGTATAGCAATTAACGCCTCTTCTAATAACAAATCCTTTTTATAAAGCAATCTGAATGATTGTTTAATGGCAGAAATATCTTCACTTGAAAACCCTCTTCTTCTCAATCCTTCAGCATTGATTGTTCTTGGTTTAGCAGGATTCCCATGTGCCATAATATAGGGAGGCAAATCTTTTTGAAAACCAGTATCCATTGCAGTAAAAGCATGCGCACCAATTCGACAAAATTGATGTAATTTTGTAAAACCGCCTAAAATAACGTAATCACCTAAATGAACATGACCCGCCAATGTTGTTCCATTTGCAATAATGACATTATCAGCAATAACACAATCATGGGCTATATGTACATACGCCATAATTAAGTTATAGTTGCCTACTATAGTAATACTATTATCATCAATTGTTCCGCGATTAATTGTCACGTATTCTCGGATAGTATTGTTATCACCAATTAAAGTTCGTGTAGGTTCGTTATTGTACTTCTTATCTTGAGGTTCCTCACCAATCGAAGAGAACTGAAATATACGGTTGTTTTTACCGATATCTGTATGTTTCGCTATCGTTACATGTGATTTTATTTCAGTGCCTTCACCAATGGTAACATCTTCTTCTATTATTGAATAAGCGCCAACTTTGACATTATTAGCCAATTTAGCACTCGGATCAATTATTGCAGTTTTATGTATCATATTTATCAAAGATTAGCTTTTACTTGCACACAATAATTCAGCTTTAGCAACTACCTTACCTTCTACTTTAGCTTCACAAACATACATGACCATATTGCGCATTCTTCTTTTTATTGTAGTATGTAAAAAAAGTTGGTCACCTGGAACAACCGTTTTAGTAAATTTTGCTTTATCAACTTTTACAAGATAGAAAATATCATCTTCGTCTTGAAGATCACCAATAGCTAAACGGGATAAAATCCCCGAAGCTTGAGCCATTGCTTCAATAATTAGCACACCTGGCATAACAGGGTGCTTAGGAAAATGACCGTTAAAATGCGGCTCATTAAATGTAACATTTTTGATAGCAGTTAAATGCTCACCAAGTTTATAGTCAACTACTCTATCAACCAATAAAAATGGATAACGATGTGGTAATAAATTAAGTATTCTTTCAACATCTATAGTTTCAATTATGTTCTTTTCTTCGTTCATTATTCCCAACCTTTTATTTTTCCAGCTGTTGCTTTTCAAGTTTTGAAAGCTTTCTTGCTATTTTATCTAATTGTTTTATTCTTACAGCACTTTTACGCCAATCTTTAGTTTCCTGGATTGGAGAAACTGAACTATAACTACCTGGTTTTGTGATTGAATGTGTCACTAGAGCCATCGATTGTAATGTTACATTATCACAAATTTCTAAATGCCCTACTATACCAACCCCACCACCAATTAAACAATTTTTGCCTATTTTGGCAGAACCAGCAACTGCCGAACAACCAGCCATTACTGTATGTTCACCAATATGGACGTTATGTGCTATTTGAATTTGATTATCTAATCTGACATCTTTTTCTAATACAGTATCGCTTAATGTTCCTCTATCAATGGTTGTATTGGCGCCAATTTCACAATCATCACCAATAGTAACTGCACCTAATTGAGGTACTTTTACCCATCCATTTGCATCTCTTGCTAAGCCAAATCCATCTGCTCCAATTACAGCACCAGGATGAATTCTGACACGATTACCTAATTGGCATTCATAAGCTATATTAACATTTGACTTGATTACACAATCAGAACCTATTGAACAATTATTGCCAATTATTACCTGTGCCTCCAATATTGTTCCCTGATTAATTATTGCATTTTCTCCAATGACACAATAAGGGCCAATAATAACTCCTTCAGCAATTTTTGTAGATTCTGGAATTATAGCTGTTTCATGTATTCCAGAATACATTACTTTGTTGTTCTGAAATAAACTTGCGATTTTAGCAAAAGCTAAATAGGGATCTTTTGCTATTAATTTATTACCATGATAATTATCACTATCTTTGCTTGAAATAATAACAATACCGGCTTGAGTTGTTTTTAATAAAGATGAATATTTAGAATTGGCTAAAAATGTTAACTGATTTGATTCGGCCTTTTCCAATGTTGCCACACCACTAATTTCGTGTTTAGCATCACCAATTTGCTTTAAATCAAACTGATCGGCCAAATCAGATAATTTAATTTTCATTTTTAGTGTCTTTCTCTTTTAAAATTTTCAATATTTCATCTGTGATATTCATTTCATCACTCACATATAAAATGGCATTAACCAATATTGCATCATAATTATTATCAATGGCATATTGTTCAACAACAGCATTGAGTTCAAGTTGAATTTTATTCAAAATTTGACTTCTTTGAATACTGATAGCATCTTTTAAATCTTCTTTATCTCTACGTATTTGTCGTTCTAATATACGCGCCCTTTCTTGTAATTTTGTTAATTCTGGCAATGTCATAATTGCCCCATCGCTAGTAATCCTATTTTCTAACAATTCAAAATCTACTTCTTTTTGATTAATGGCAGTATTTTGTAATTCAAATTCATCACTAATTTTTGTTCTAGCATTGATGATTTGTGGTGAATCATTAATTAATGTCTCCATGTCAACAAAGCCTATCTTATTAGCAGATATAACCCATTCACTAAATAACAACAGTATTAAAAATACTATGAATTTAATGTTTGATTTATAGACAAATGATTTCATTACATATTATTAAATCAGAATGTGTTACCAAATGCAAATTGAACTGATTCAGTATCATCTAATTTATCATGATTAAACGGTTTTGAGAAGTTAATAATAATGGGTCCAACTGGAGCTTGCCACTTTAATGCCAAACCAACAGAATGCCTAAATTCTCTGCCTTCAAAATCATCATATGTACTAAATACATTACCAAAATCCCAAAACATAGCAATCCTAGCAGTATTTCCTACTTTAGCAAATGGTGTTGGAAAAACCAATTCAACAGAACCAACAGTTTTAACACTTCCACCAACTGGATCACCTTCCCTAGAAGTTAAAGGTATATCGCTATCGACATCGCCAAATATTGTTGATTTTGGTCCTAATGTATTATCACGATAACCGCGAACAGAACTTGTTCCACCTGCAAAAAAGTTTTCAAAGAATGGTAATTTAGTCGTACTTGAGTAACCATCTCCTAATCCTAGTTCACCAGTTAAAGATAACGTAATATTATCTGTTAATGGAAAGAGTTTATTTGTTTTAGCTGTTAATTTATAATATGTTGCGGTACTTCCTGGTAATGAAAATTCTGCACCTAATCTATAAAATGAACCTCTAGTTGGATTAAAGAATCTATTTCTGCTATCCCTTGACCAACGTGCCTCGGCTTTAAAGAAAGAAAAAGCTTTCCTCACTTCAAAAGGAACTAAGCTATCTGCATCAGGATCTGCACCTTCTGGTTGTTCTGGTAAACAATCTATTCCATTCCAAGTTGTAGATGCGGGAATTGTCGGTTGTGTTGTATATGTATAACCGCCTAAATCACATAAGTCGGAGAAAATAAGTGATGCTGTTGATCCTAAAAATGCTTTAACATTCTTCCTTTCATAGGAAAAACTGGTAAAAATTCTATCATATTCAGAAATTGGAAAACTCATTTGTGTTCCAAAACCACCATTGCTAGAACTAAATCTTGCGATATTTGCTTCGCCAAAATTCGATGTTGAAAAGTTCATGAAAAAGCCTCGTGTTACACCTTCATCGGTATGGTATGGATTCTCATAAAATAAGTTCAATTGTTTAAAAAAGCTACTGTTATTAACAGCAAAAGACATTTGATTACCAGTTCCCAACAAGTTTTGTAAAGATACAGATATATTGGTATTAATTCCACTTACTTGAGAAAAACCAACTGAAAATTGAAATTGTCCAGAATTTCTTTCTTTGACAGTTATTTCGACATCAACTTGATCGTCTGTTCCTGGCACTTTTGGTGTTTCAATAGTGACTTCTTCAAAATATGGCTTTTGTTGTAATCTAATTTTAGAACGTTCAACTAAAGACTTTGAATACCAACCACCTTCAAATTGACGCATTTCTCTTCTAAGAACTTCATCTTTTGTTTTTACATTGCCATTAAAGTTAATTTTCCTTACATAGACTCTTTTGCCTGGATCAACATAGTAAGTAACATCTACAGAAGATGTTTCTTTATTTTTTTCAGGAACAGGTGTCACTTCAGCAAAAGCATAACCTAAATTACCCAATATGATTTTCATTCTCTCTGCACTAGCCTCTGTGAGGTTTCTTGCAAATGTTTTACCTTTTTCTGAAACAATTAGATTTTCTAGCGTTTCTTTCCCAATAACCATTTCACCAGTAACTTTCATTTCTCCAAAGTTATAAGGTTTTCCTTCTTCAATATTAGCAGTGATATAGATATGTTTTTTATCTTCGCTAATAGTCACCTGTACAGATTCAACATTAAAATCTACATAGCCTCTATCCATATAGTAAGATTTTAGTGTTTCTAAATCACCATTTAATTTTTCTTTAGAATATTGATCATCTGATGAATACCAAGATAACCATCCAGTGCTGCCTGATTCAAACGTATCAATTAACTCTTCATCAGTAAAAACTGTATTTCCTACAATTTTAATGTGTTTGATTTTTGCAGCCTTACCTTCTTCAATATGAATATTGACCCTAACTCTGTTTCTATCGAGATCTTTAACCCTTGGTTCTACAACAACGTTATATTTACCTCTAGAAAAATATTGCTTAGTTAATTCACTTTGAACACGATCTAATTGGAGCTTATCAAAAACCTCGCCCTCAACAAGCCCTATGTTTCTTAATCCCTTTAATAATTCATCGGTTTTAATCGCTTTATTACCATCAATAGCAATAGATGCAATAGCAGGTCTTTCAACCAATCTGACAACCAAAATATTGGCATCTCTAAATATCTTTACGTCACTGAAATATCCTGTTCTAAATAAAGATTTAACTGACCTAGTTATATTTCGTTGTGTGACTTTATCGCCTTTTTCTATTGGAAGATAGGTAAAAACAGTTCCGTGAGAAATCCTATCTGCGCCAATAAGTCTTATATCTTCAACTTCGAATGCCTCAAATGCTGCGCCTACAGTTGATAAACTTAACAATGTAATTAATATTAATGATTTAATCATAATTTTTTCTTTTTATTGTGTATATAATATTTATAGTCAGATTTTTGAAGTTTTTTTTTACTTCAAAATAGCAACTGAACATTTTAAGTGACTAATCTCAAAATGTCGTTATAAAATGCAATTGACATGAAACAAAGTAGGAAAATAACCCCAACAGTCTGTCCCTTCAATTGAAAATCTTCTGATAGAGGACTTCCTTTTATTTTTTCAAATAATAAAAATAAAATTTGCCCACCATCCAACATAGGTATTGGTAATAAATTTATTATGCCTAAGCTTAAACTAACCAACCCTAAAAATCCTAAAAACCAAGCAACACCTCGCGAAGCGGAATCACTGGCTACTTGTGCAATAGTTATTGGGCCTGATAAATTCTTCAATGAAGCTTTACCTGTCACAATTTTTCCCATCATATTCAAGGACATTGTTACCATTCGCCAAGTTTCATTAATCGCTACTGGAAATGCTTTAAAAATACCGTAGGAATTACTAAAAATTTGAGAATTATAAAAAAACCTATCACGTTCATCTGTTTCCACCGGACCAATGCCAATAATTCTTCTTGAACCTGTATCACCTTCAACTGCGGAGGCAATAATAACATTTAATGTATTATTATTTCGTAAAATTGTTAGATTAATTTCACCATCAATATACTTATTCAATGTGGATACAACCGCATACCAATCTTTGGTTTTTTCTCCATTAACTGCTATGATCTTATCACCGGTTTTAACACCTTGTTTCTCAGCTGGTTTATTAGCTGCAAGGGTTCCGACTACATTAAGTAATGGTACACGCCAAGCAGATAGGCCAATATGATTGAATATTTCAGATTCGTCGACACCTTTAGGTAAACGTGAAAGGGCAAGAATCAACTCTTCTCTCTCTCCATTTTCATGTTCCACAATTAAATCTATATCTTTGCGATCAAGTCCATTAGTAATCAATTCCAAACTAACATCTTGCCAAGTATTAGTTTCATAACCATTCAGACTAACAATCCTATCTTTTGTTAATGCCCCAGCTTGTTGCAATATTTTTTCTGGATTCCCTAATACTGGGTGAATTTCTGTTTTACCATAAACAAACATCATCCAAAATAATAATATAGCTAGGATGAAATTAAATGCAGGGCCAGCAACCATTATCAAAGCTCGCTGCCAAATAGGTTTAGAATTATAAGTTAGATGCTTATCTTCTGCGCTTACATAAACATCAGGATCCCTTATATCTAGTAATTTCACATAGCCACCTAAAGGTATTGGTGCAATACCAAATTCTGTCCCTTTCTTATCTGTCTTAGACCAAATTAACTTCCCATAACCAACACTAAACTTTAATACCTTTACCCCAAACATTCTCGCCATCCAGAAATGCCCGTATTCGTGAAATGTAACTAACACGCCTAAAGTAACCAACATCCACCAAACTGAACTAATAAATTCAAGCATATTTTTTCACCAACTGTCGCGCCTTTGCACGTATTTCGGCATCTAATTGCAGCAATTGTGTCACACTTCCAACTTTTTCAATACTGGCATTAGTCATGATTTGGTGGTTAATTTCTGCAATACCATTAAACGGTATTTGTTTAGTTAAGAAAGCATCTACACTGATCTCATTGGCGAAATTGAGTATTGCCATGGCTGTACCACCTAACTCTATGGAATCTTTTGCTAACTTTAAACAAGGAAACTTTTCAAAATTGGGAGGATAAAACTGTAACTCATTGTTTTGTAACAAATCTATTAAATTTGCACCAGAGGAAATCCTTTCTCTCATCCCTAAACCATAAGCAATTGGAATCCTCATATCGGGTTCTCCTAATTGCGCTAAGACAGATCCATCATTGTAGCAAACCATTGAATGAATAATACTTTGTGGGTGAACATGAACATCGATTTTATCTACTGCAAGGCTAAACAACCAATGAGCTTCAATAACCTCTAAACCTTTATTCATCAATGTTGCTGAATCAATAGATATTTTTCTACCCATATCCCAGTTTGGATGTGCACAAGCTTGTTCTGGAGTAATTGACTCGAACAAACTTTGATTTGTATTCCAAAACGGCCCTCCAGATGCTGTTAAGATGATTTTTTTTATATCTTTTGGAGTTGAGCCGACTTTATAATTATCGGGCAGGCATTGAAAAATAGCGTTATGCTCACTATCTAATGGAATAATATTGGACTGATTATCTTTAGCTGCTTGCATCACCAAGTCGCCAGCTACAACCAAAGCTTCTTTATTGGCTAATAGTAAATCTTTTCCAGCATTTACTGATGCTAATACCGGCTCCATTCCTGCACTTCCAACAATGCCTGCAACAACAATATCTACATCACTTAATTGGCAAATATTAACCAGCTCTTGTTTCCCAGCTAATACAATAGTATCAGAGCCATCGATCAAAACTTGTAAAGCTTTATATTGTGTTATGTCTGATATGACAACAAAATTAGGTTTATACTTATTAGCAATTAATGCTAATTTATTAATATTCGAATGGCCAGTAATAGCAAAAACATTAAATTTATCAGGGTGCCTAGAGATGATATCTAAAGTACTGTCACCAATAGAACCTGTGGCTCCAAGCACTACAACATTCTTACACTTATTATTATTCATGCCAAATTTAGTGAACTAACAAAGGCGAAGTAAAATGGCGCACAGGCAATTAATGAATCAAATCTATCGAGAAACCCACCATGCCCTGGCAATAAAAAACCACTATCCTTAACGTTTGACTGTCTTTTTAGTAGGCTAGCAAATAAATCCCCTACCACTGATATACAAGCAAGAATTGCAAAAGCTATGACAAAACATAACCATTCTTGATCTAACCATTTAGCAACGAAATAGCCATAAATACTTGTGAAAACTACCCCACCTAATAGACCTTCGACAGTTTTACCAGGACTGACTTTTTTTGCCAACTTATGTTTACCAAAATTCTTACCCGTTAAATATGCACCTATATCTGCCACCCATACTAAGAAAAACAGTGCCAACGTTAACTTAACACCAAATACAGGAATTTGATGTATTGATAGCAATGAAGAACCAAACAATAATAAGATGCCAACACCTAAAGCATATTTAACAGAATATTTATCACTACCTTGTTCTGGTTTAAATAACCAAAAGAAACACATAGACCATAAAACCGTTGCTGCTATTAGAATCCTCGTGACGTCAATAGCAATAAATGTGGCATAATTGAGTGAAAAAATAATAATTGCTACAGCTAGTGCAATAATTATGGAATTAACTTTATACTTCCTAACAATTTGAAACCATTCAAAGCCTATCATTAAAGCTAAGAAGCTAACAAAAAGAGAAAATAATAATTCATTGGAGTAAAAGATAATAGCTAAAACCAATGGAGCCAAAATAATTGCAGTCAAGATTCTTTGTTTAAGCATTTACTTTCCTTCTTTAATTTGATTTGGAGTTTTCCCAAACCTTCTTTCACGTTGTTGATAAGTATTCATGGCATTAATCAAGCATTCTTCATCAAAGTCTGGCCATAATACTGGTGTAAAAAACAATTCCGTATAAGCCAATTGCCATAATAAAAAATTTGAGACCCTTTGTTCTCCTCCAGTTCTAATTAACAGATCAGGAGAAGGTAATTCACTCATTGATAGATACTTAGAAAAAACTTGTTCAGAAACATCTTCGCTAGTTAATTCACCATTTTTTACAGCTTCGCTAATTTTTTGAGATGCCTGGACTATATCCCATCTACCGCCATAATTGACAGCAATTGTTAGCACCATTTTATTATTATTAACTGTTAATTCTGCCACTTGTTTAATACGTTTTTGCAGTCCATTTGAAAATTTAGTTAAATCTCCAATAAAGTTCAACCTTACACCGTTTTCATGTAATTCAGGTACTTCCTTTTTTAAGGCGCGTGTAAACAATTCCATTAACATAGAAACTTCTTTTTGAGGACGTGACCAGTTCTCACTACTAAAAGCGAATAGAGTCAACCATTGCACATCAGATTTAGAAGCCTGCCGAATGGTTTTTCTAACGGCATTAACACCTGCCTTATGTCCAGATGTTCTGTATTTGTTTCTTTGAGTTGCCCAACGACCATTGCCATCCATTATGATAGCAATATGTTTAGGGCAATTTGAAAATTCTTCTGACAAAGTTAATTATTAGAAATTATATTTCTAATAGCTCAACTTCTTTTTCTTTTACAACAACATCGACTTGAGCAACAAAAGTATTTGTTAACTCCTGTACATTATCCTCAGATTGGTGCAATTCATCTTCCGTAATATCTTTCTCTGTCAACATAGATTTAAAAGTAGAGTTTGCATCTCTACGAATATTCCTGATTGCAATTTTACAGTTTTCACCAAATCCATGGACAACTTTAACCATTTCTTTTCTTCTTTCTTCAGTTAACGGAGGAAGAGGCAAACGAATAACCATGCCTGCACTAACAGGGTTTAAACCTAAAGATGATTTCATGATAGCTTTTTCTATTGGAGCAACCATTTCTTTTTCCCAAGGTGTAATTGTAAGTGTACGTGAATCAGAAACAGCAACATTTGCCACTTGACTAAGTGCCGTAGCAGAACCGTAATAATCAACACTAATTCCATCAAGCAATGCAGTATTTGCCCTACCTGTTCTTACACTGGATAATTCACTCCTAAGAGACTCAACACTTTTACCCATTCTAACTTTAGCATCATCTAGTATTTCATTTATCATCACTTTTCACCTTATATATATCTTTAAAACCTTAATTTCGACATTAATTTCGAACAATTGTTCCTATATCTTCACCTTGTACAATTTTCAATAATGCGCCAGGCTTCAGCATATTAAAAATTCTAATTGGCATATTTTGATCTCGACACAATACAACTGCAGCAGTATCCATTACCGCCAATTTCTTTTCAATCACGTTATCATATGTCAATTCATCAAATTTAACAGCATCAGCATTCAACTCAGGATCTGATGAATAAACACCATCAACCTTAGTGGCTTTGATCACAAGCTCAGCATTAATTTCAATAGCCCTTAAACTTGCAGCAGAATCAGTAGTAAAAAACGGATTACCAATTCCAGCAGCAAAAACGGCAATATTACCCTTTTCAAGATGCCTAATGGCCTTACGACGAATATAATCTTCACAAACTTCGTGTATTTGAATCGCTGACATGACTCTGACTTTAGAACCCTGTTTTTCAATTGCATTCTGCAAGGCTAGAGAATTCATAACTGTCGCTAACATTCCCATATGATCACCAGTAACTCGATCAATACCAGCTTTTGCTAAACCAGCTCCTCGAAAAATATTCCCGCCGCCAATTACTATACCAATTTCAACACCAAGTTCTCGAATCTGATGGATTTCAGCAGCAATCCGATTAATAACTTTTGGGTCTATGCCGTAATCCTCCTCACCCATAAGTGCTTCACCACTTAGCTTGAGGAGGATACGTTTAAATTTTGGAGATTTATTCGCCACGTGCTTGTGCCATAACCTCTTCAGCAAAATTATCTTCTTTCTTTTCAATGCCTTCGCCAACTTCCATTCTATGGAAAGTTATTACATCAGCACCTTCAGATTTTAGTAATTTTTCAACTGTCATATCAGGATTTTTAACAAAATCTTGACCATAAAGTGTAATACCAGCTAAAAACTTACGTAATCTACCACCAATCATTTTTTCAACAATTTCAGGTGGCTTTCCACTGTCTTCAACTTGTGCTATTAAAATTTCTTTTTCTTTAGCAACATATTCAGCAGGTACATCTTTTTCTTGAATAAACTCAGGACTAACAGCAGCTACGTGCATAGCTAAGTCTTTGGCTAATTCTTGATTATCTGTATTAACATTAACAACAACACCAATTTTAACACCGTGAACATAGTGCCCAAAAACACCTTCGTCTGCAGATAGTTGTTTAATGCGTCTAATTTGAATATTCTCACCGATTTTTGCAATCAATGCCGTTCTAACTACTTCTAATGAATCGCCATTGATATCGGCATTCATTAAATCTTCAACACTTTCACTGCCTAATTCTTGTGCCGCTTTTACGACAACATCAGTAAATGCCAAAAACCCTTCGTCTTTAGCTGCAAAGTCTGTTTCACTATTGACTTCAACTATTGTCACAGTTTTAGCATCTGCAGATGATAAAATCTTTACCACACCTTCTGCTGCTATTCTGCTAGATTTTTTGGCCGCCTTAGCCGCTCCTGATTTACGCATTTCTTCAATTGCCACTTCAATGTCTGCATTTGAAGCAACTAATGCTTTTTTACATTCCATCATACCAGCACCGGTACGCTCTCTTAATTCTTTAACCATTGCAGCTGTTACGCTCATGTTAAGTCCTCACTGTTTTACGAAATTTTCGTATAATTAAAATTAAATAAATTCAGGGCAATCATTAATAACCACCCCAAATCCTGAATTGAATAAAGACTAGCTAGTCTTCTTTCTTAGTTACTTTCTTAGCTACTTTCTTTTTAGTTGTTTTCTTAGCTACTTTCTTTTTAGTTGTTTTTTTAACAACTTTTTTAGCTTCTTCTTCAACTACTTCAGCTTTTTCTACTACAGCTTCTTCTGCTTTTGGAGCTTCTTCAGCAGCAGGTTGTGGAGTAGCTTTTTTAACGGCTTCTTTCTTAACTTTTTCTGCATCTGCAGGAGATGGCATAGATGCACGCCCTTCTAATACTGCATCAGCAACAGTTGAAGCATATAAATTAATAGCTTTCATCGCATCATCATTACCAGGAATCACATAATCAACACCTTCGAATGAGTTGTTTGTATCCACAACAGCAATGACAGGAATACCTAAAGTTTTGGCTTCTTTAATTGCGATTGCTTCATGTTTTGTATCAACAATGAACATAGCATCAGGAACACCAGCCATTTCTCTAATACCACCTAAACTTTTTTCTAGCTTAGTTAACTCTCTTTCACGTTTCAACTGTTCTTTCTTAACTAATTTTTCCATACGGCCATCAGTTTTCATCGTTTCAATTTCTTTGATACGGTTAATTGATTGCTTAATAGTTTTGTAATTAGTCATCATGCCACCTAACCAACGGTTAGTTACATAAGGCATACCACATCTAATCGCTTCTTGTTTCATTACTTTACTTGCAGAACGTTTTGTTCCAACAAATAAAACTTTTCCACGACGTGATGCTAAAGAACTTAAATAATTTAAAGCATCTGACATCAATGCTTCTGTCTTTGCTAAATCAATGATATGAATCTTATTTTTAGAACTAAAAATATATTGATCCATTTTTGGATTCCAGTATCTAGTATTGTGTCCAAAATGAACACCAGCTTCTAGCAGCTGTTTTATGCTAACATTAGCCATTATTATTTTCCTATGTAAGAGTCATTTTTACGTTATGACTCGAGGGTTATAAACAATGCATCATACTTGAACAACAACCGATAAACTTAATAAGTCTCATTCAGCACCCAGTTAATTCATTTAGTATGATACAGGATTTTACTTTCTACAAATCTAAAGTAGCTATTTTAGAAAGCCGCGGGATTATACTTTATTTAATCAATATCAACAAGAAGGATATTTGCATTTCTTATCATTTCAACAAAAGTACTATTAATTATAATCTAATTTGTGATATATTTTAGTTAATTATAAATCAAATAATATCAATATCGGGGAGTTTTTACTTATGAAAAATTTATTGTCAGCACTATTTTTAATCCTGTTTTGCCAACATGTATTTTCAGTTGGAGCAAGCATCACTCACATTTCACCGACGTCTGGAGATACCGTTGGTGGTTATTCTTTATTAATATTAACAGACACAGCCTTAATCAGCCCATCTGTAACAGTTGGAGGGCAAAATTGCCAAAT
>Ga0209345_10004139_pt1 | contig 14226 bp, 11 predicted proteins | sample Cruoilmetagenom7_FD_187294 | JGI IMG/M metagenome (GOLD analysis project Ga0209345, IMG submission 187294) | Oil polluted marine microbial communities from Coal Oil Point, Santa Barbara, California, USA - Sample 7 (SPAdes) (version 2) | ecosystem: Environmental > Aquatic > Marine > Oil seeps ... | reverse complement strand
TCTGTTTAATTGAAAAAGCTGATGATGTCTCAAGCGGAGCCTCCAAGGCAAACAGCGGTATCATCCACGGCGGGTATGCAGCAAAAAACGGTACCCTGAAAGGGCGGCTGAACGTACTCGGTAACAGGATGTTTGAAGACCTGAATCATAATTTGAATTTCGGATACAGAAAAACCGGAGGTCTTGTGCTTGCCTTCAATAAAGGAGAACGCGTTGTATTAGAGAATCTTCTGGTAAACGGTAAAAAGAACGGCGTAAAAGACCTTGAAATAATTAAGCGTGACAGGATATTAGAGCTGGAGCCGAATCTGAACCCTGAGGTAAAATATGCTCTCTATGCCAAAGATGTGGGGGTTACCTCTCCCTATGAGTACGCCATTGCCCTTGCGGAAAATGCCGTTACCAACGGTGTTGATCTTCTTCTTGAACATGAGGTTTGCGATATTATAAGAATGGCTGATCGTTTTGAGCTGATTACAGACAAGCTAAAAATTAAAGCCCATACTGTGATAAATGCTGCCGGTGTTTATTCAGATGCCGTTTCAAGAATGGCTGGGGTGAAATATTTTAACATTATTCCCCGAAAGGGACAGTACATTCTTTTTCAGAATGGAACCGGTGCCGCGGTTAAATCTGTGGTATTCCAGGTTCCCACAAAAAAAGGGAAAGGGATACTGGTCACCTCCACATACCATGGCAACCTGATGCTCGGTCCCAATTCGGAAGAAGTTGAAAACAGAGAAGACACCGGCACAGAGGAGATGGCCCTGGAATATATAATTAATACCGCCCTCAAATCTTTACCCGATATTGACCTTAAAAAGAAGCTTAAAACCTTCTCGGGTATACGCCCGACTCCGAATACCGGAGATTTTATCATTAAAGAAGAATTCCCCGGTTTTATAAATGCGGCAGGAATTGAATCTCCAGGCCTTACTTCATCCCCTGCGGTTGCAGAAATGATTGTAAATATAATAAAAAAACGTATCCCCTTGGAACAAAAGAATGGTTTTAACCCTTATCGGGAACCAATTATAAAGCCGAACAGTTTTGATGCAGCAGAGATAAAACGACGGATAGATCTTGCACCATGCGATGACAGAATAGTATGCCGTTGTGAACGTGTAACCGAAGGGGAAGTCAGAGATGCGCTGACTCGAAACATCGATATCAAAACAAGAAAGGCTGTAAAAATGCGTACCCGGGCCGGAATGGGTTTTTGTCAGGGAAAATTCTGCGGACCCCGGGTGGATGAATTAATTGAAAGAATAAAAAACCCCGATCAGTTATCCGGATAAAAAAATTCTTATCATTTCATTTGGCCAAAGGCTGGGGAATAAGCACCAATAGAATGAAAATCATATGGCTTAGGTAAAAAAATATATAAAGTTTTCTTTTCCCGGCAGAGATAGGAGTGTCGTGGTTTAATGGGGGGTATATTTTTTAGGCTGGTTCTAACGCTGATCTGGAGCAGAAGCTGCGAAGGAGGAAACCGTCCATTCTAAAATGTAAACGAAAACTGAATGGATCCAAAAACCTGGGGGTCGCTCTGGTTTTTGTATTCTTTAGTGCGGTAAACATAGGAATAACTGAACTTATATCGGCCGTAAGAAATAGCAAGTCCAGCCATCAGATCTGCCACGAAATTCTCCTTATCCACACTATGGCTGTCTTTGAAGGTGTTTCCATCGAGGAAAATATTGTGAAGCACACCCATACCGTCCACAGCCGTAAATAACTGGACGCTAAACCGTGAGCGGCGGAAAGAGGTGTCCAGTGGTATGTCAAAGGCAGCCCCCGTTTCGCATCCCGGACGTATAGGACAGCTACCGAAATTCTCCGGCAGGTTCCAGCCAAAACGAAGCTCTGCCCCCGTGTTAGCATAAATGGCCACATTCCCCACCGCGCCGCCTAAGTGAGGGATGAAGTCGTATCCGAAACCATTGCCCAATTCAGAATGAAGCAATCGCCATTTGCTTTCGCAGATGACTTCAAGTATGGGCTCGTCTTTAAGTTGATTATCCCAGCCATTTGCCCTATCATTGCCAATGATGTCATGGACTAGATTTTGGGCTTGTTCAGCCTGTGAAGCCGGCCCTACCACTCCAAGTCCGATCTCCCAGGTATCCTTACGATTGCCTTTTTTGCTGTGAAATCCGAACGCCAAATACAGATAACCGGCATACGGTCGCTGGTCCACAATAAGTTCTTCTGCATCCGTATCTTCAGATGTAAAGATGTCCTGGCCCAAAGATATGGAAATGGCACGGGACGATGTCGGATCGTTGACCAGGGGTAGGAGGTTGATGACAGGATAACTCCATCCGGGAAGGCGAGAGTCCTCCCGGTTGGTCAGATAAGGTGTACTCCAGGTGAGTTTAAACCCATTGGTGTAGTCACGGTCCGTTGCGGCAAAAAGGTCGTTTTCCCAGTAAAAGGTGAAGGCATCGAATGTTTTATTCTTTTTTTCCTCCGCCCATATTGCGGTAGAATAAAGGATGAGCAAGGTCAAGCATAACATACTTTTAAACGCGGCAATAAGGGATTTTCTCATAGTCACCCCAAATTCGATACTGATACCATTGGGTTTAAAGAGCTTGTATATTAGAATTTATACCAGAACAAAACCCTATCCGCAAGTGATATCTTCAGGGTTATCTTCGCGCAGGAGCTAAATGCCGTCCTTGACAATACTACCTTCATTTGGTATTTGAATCAATATTGTCTGATGCCGGTTGGGACCTGTTGCCGCATCGGTGGCAGCACAATATGTTGTTACTAATCCCCAGCCGTTACACAACCCTTTCAACCCTGGTTTTTTTGCTCGATCCGATCTCAAAAAGCCAATTCTTATTCTTAAGGAAAAATAGTGCAATGAACATCAAGGCGTTTCTATTGATCACTCTCTTTTTTTTCGCTGTTTCCTCAACAGTCTATTCAGAACCGATTGACCCATCACTTCCGGATAAAACGGTTACCGGTCTTAATTCTGATGAAAGGCTTTTCCTCGCCGATAATTCCTCCGGCATCCCAACCGTAACCGGAGACAGGGATGAAAAAGCACAAAAGGATTACTCTTTTTCCATGGGCGAAAACTGGCGCGGGGTTTTCAACCCGGGCTCCGACATATTTCCTCGGTATATTGCTAATCCTCTTCGGCCCATGACTTCACTATCACGCATAACCTTGTCGGATTCAAATATTTTGGGTGCCGGTGACGACCGCTACGTATTCCGTTTGGGCGGCCGCTATGGATTTTTACGCATTCATCCGACGGGTGAATCCAGTCGGGGTTTTCAGTTCGACCTTGAGGTGGCTTTCCTGGGCGTGTTTGATATTGATAACTCCCTGGACAATATTGGCTGGGATGGTTTATACGGCGCCCTGTTCTCGTGGGGTAACGGGCGCGGCCTGGCCATAAAATTCGGTACCAAGCACGATTCGAGTCACGTGGGCGACGAATATGCCGAGAGCACCGGTAGAAAAAGAATCAATTATACCCGTGAGGAGGTATTGCTGGGGGTAAGCCTGACCGGATTCAACTACTGGCGCATTTACGGCGAAGGGGCTTATGCCTATGACTTGCGCAATAAGGATTTACAGGAGCGATGGCGTGTCGAAGGCGGCATTGAGTTTCAAGATGCCGAACGCTGGTGGGATGGTAGTGCAGGGTATTACGCGGCCCTGGACGTTACGTCTTATGAAGAAAACAACTGGCAGGCAGATGTAACTATTCAGGCCGGGTTAGTCCTGCCGGTTAAAAAACGGTTCCGGACATATCGCCTCGGTTTGGAATACCATAACGGGCGTCCGCTAATCGGCGAATTTTTTCAGATTAAAGAAAAGTATTTTGCTATCGGACTCTGGATGGATCTGTAGATTAGCCACCGAAAAACACAGACATACGTTTTGATTTGCTATCAGCAATAACCCTGCTTTCGATATCTGCTATACTGCAGGTTTCTATCCGTTTTAAAACCTGATGTATTACAACGTATTTGCGCATTAGGAGGCTTTTGAAAAGTTTTGATATCTAATTGACAATCGATGTTTAACTCGTTGTCCGATTCTGCCAAAATCAAGTATTTGTCAAAGCCTGTCTGGAATTTTTGAGTTTTCATCCCGGCATAATTACCAAATTTATTTGCAAAAGCAAAAATCATATAGTTATTAACCTACCAATCCAAAAAAGGATGACGCACATGGATAATTTTACATACAAAGCATTGATTGTTGAAGAACCTGAGAAAAATACATTTATTCGTCAGATTAAAAATGCAGATATTAACAACCTGCCAGACGGAGATATTCTCATTCGGGTTAACTATTCTTCCTTAAATTATAAAGATGCCCTATCTGCCTCAGGAAACAGGGGGGTGACAAAGCAATACCCGCATACACCAGGGGTTGATGCAGCCGGAATCGTTGAAGAAAGCCGTGTTGACACGGTTAAAAAAGGAGAAAAAGTCATTGTTACAAGTTACGATCTTGGCATGAACACGGCAGGTGGCTTTGGGCAATATATTCGTGTGCCGGGGGACTGGGTGGTCAAACTGCCTGAAGGGCTCTCCCTGAAACAGAGCATGATATTCGGAACAGCCGGATTTACTGCCGGCATGTCCATTTTTAAACTGACCCGAACTATCAGGCCCGATCATGGGGAAATTCTTGTCACCGGTGCCACAGGCGGCGTGGGAAGCCTTGCTGCAGGGATCTTGTCTCACCTTGGATATTCTGTAACGGCTGTCTCCGGGAAAACAGATACCACCCTGCTGAACAAGCTTGGCGTTAAAAACATCATTGCCAGGAACGTTTTTCTTGAAAACACGAAACCCCCCATTTTAAAACCGCAATGGGCAGGCGTCATTGATACGGTAGGAGGAGAAATTCTGGCAACAGCCATAAAATCAACAAAAATAGATGGAATCGTGACCTGCTGCGGCAATGTGGCATCCCCTGATCTGCCCATCAACGTTTTTCCTTTCATTTTAAGAGGTGTCTCCCTTCTCGGGATAGATTCACAGCATTGTCCTATGAAATTCAGGTCAAAGGTTTGGGAAAAACTGTCCACCGACTGGAAATTTGACATGCTTGAAAGCATCTATGATGAAATTTTGCTGGATCAGCTAAATGATAAAATTGAGCACATATTAAAAGGGGAGTTAAAAGGCAGAACTCTCGTAAATTTGAAATAAGGAATCTTCGATCCATATTTTATAGATACAGATATTAAAGAAGGCCCGAGCTATGATGGATGATAAGATCACCACTGCCAAAGAGTATCATTGGGCAACAAAATATATACGGCACAGGATGAAACCGCATTATCTTGATTTTAAGAATTATCCTGACCCGATTAAATCATACGATTTTTTAAAAAAAATTGATCTTACTAAAGATCCGATAAATATAGATGTTGATTTGAATTCAATCTTTATTCAACCGGATGAGACAGGATTAACCAGCCCGCTTCGCCTTAATACGTTATCTGAAATATTGGCTCTTTCCTATGGGGTAACACGGACAGGCCTTACCAACGGGACCCCGTTTTATTTCAGAACCACTCCTTCGGCAGGTGGGTTGTATCCCTGCCATCTCTATCTTGCAGTCAGTTGTATGGAAGGTCTTGAGACGGGTTTGTATTATTGCAACATGATACAAGAGTTTCTCGGGTTAATACAAAGAGGAGAAAATTCGAACCAGGGGAAAAATGAGCTTTCCTTTTCGCTTTTCATTACTGGAGAGTTTTTCAATAGTTCCTGGAAGTACAGGGAAAGGGCATTTCGGTACGTTCTACTGGATTCAGGTCATCTGATAGAAAATATATCCCTTGCTATAAAAGCTTTAGGCCGGGTTTTTTCAATTGATTATAATTTTGATGATGAAAAGGTGTCACGGTTTTTATCCCTTGACAATACAATGGAAGTCCCCCTGGCATGCCTGAATGTATTCCAGGCTGAACAGATTATAAAAAATCCGATTGAAGCGTTACCGGATCTGACCGGACCCAGGGCGCAAGGAAAAAAGCGTCTTTCTTCCGCAATATCTTATCCTTTGTTGCAGAAGATATATGATCTGGGCAAAGTTGTTTTTCAGGACAATGAATCCGATCCTAAAAACACACAAGTAGTAACAGCACAACCACAAAAGACAATTCATCTTTCTGATTTTAAAAGTTCACCTGTTAAAATGAATTATATGAATACAGTCATACATCGGCGATCCAAAAGAAATTTTATCCCCAAAGAACTTGATACGAATAAGGCTTTTACCCTGATCAGGCTGGCGTCGAGCCTGTTTGGGTCACAAACGGATCAGGCAGGCAAAGTTGATCCTTATCTGGCATTTGGGATTTCCTGCCAAAATGTTTCCGGCCTGGACGATGGTTTTTATCTCTTTTCCCGGGATCGGTTATCGCTTTTGCTGGTCAGTAAAGGACGATTTCAAAACAATCTGTCCCGGGTCTGCCTGGATCAGAAATGGATAGCAAATGCAGCCTTAAATTTTTTATTCATGGCAAATTTGGCGAGTCTTGAAAAAGGTTTTGGGCCGAGGGGTTACCGTCATCTCCTGATGCAGTCAGGCAGAATTGCCCAGAGGATTTATCTTGCAGCAACAGGTCTAGAACTTGGATGTTGCGGGGTCGGCGCACTGTATGATGAAGAGGCTCAGAACCTTTTTGATCTTAATGAAGAGAGTGCCTTGTTTTATGTAGTATCAGCAGGACCGGTTAAAAAATGAAAGTGATGCGGTAAATATGCATTTTTAGTGAAATTTCCGTCAGTTTTGTATATAGGATATAATCTTGAAGGCGTCGTAAAAAGTCATTTTTAAATACTGAGTTCCCATAGAGCACAGAGAATTACAGGTCATATTAATTGATTATCTCTGTGAATTCAGCGTGCTCTGTGGTAAATTCGGCTTTTTACGAGACCGTAAACTTGGGTACCAGGGTACAAAATCAAAAAAGGAGGAGTTGGCATGAAATGGATGCAGTTTTTTACACCGGCTGAATCTTTAGATTTTAAAGAGACTGAAGCATATATTGCTCAACATCCGGGAGATACGATAACGATACTGGATGTAAGACAGCCCTCGGAATACCAGGAAAGCCATATTCCGGGCGCCACCCTGATTCCTTTGCCCCAGCTTTCTGACAGGCTTGATGAGCTTGACCCTGAAAAACCAACCCTGGTATATTGAGCCGTAGGCGGACGCAGCCGTGTTGCTGCGCAAATGCTTGCAGGAAAGGGGTTTAAAAAAGTGTTTAACGTCGCAGGCGGAATAAAGGCATGGTATGCGAAAACAGCGATTGGCCCGCAGGATCTTGGAATGGATCTTTTCAGTGGAAAAGAGGAACCTTTGGATGTGTTAAAGGTCGCATATTCTCTTGAACAGGGGTTACGCCAATTTTATGTAACTATGGAAGAAGAAGCAAAACATAAAAAAGTTAAAGATCTCTTTGCCAGATTATCTGATATTGAAGTAGAACATCAGATGTCTATTTACCTGGCATATAATGATATCAGTACTGAAAACTTGAGCAAAGATGCGTTTGAAAAAATGGTTGAAACCAAGGCATTGGAAGGCGGTCTGTCTACCAGGGAATATCTTGATCTTTTCAGCCCTGACCTGAATTCTGAAACGGAAGTGATTTCACTTGCCATGTCAATAGAAGCCCAGGCTCTGGATCTTTATCAAAGAGTCTCCTCAAAAATAGATAATCCACAATCAAAGGATATTATCAATAAGATTGCCAATGAAGAAAAGGCGCACCTGGCAAGCCTGGGTAAGCTTTTAGACAACATTTAAAAGAAGAGGATAAAATGAGAAAACATCTTGTACTCATTGGGGGTGGTCATGCTCACATGATGACCCTTGAAAATATCGGCAAGTTTGTTGAAAAGGGGTTTAAAGTTACCGTGATAGGCCCTTCTTTTTACCACTATTATTCCGGCATGGGTCCCGGGATGTTGGGCGGGACGTACACCCCTAACGATATCCGCTTTGCTACAAAAGATGTGGTTCAAAAACAAGGCGGCATTTTTGTAAAGGATAAAGTTGGTAGGATTGATCCTGATAAAAAAGAGATTTATACTAAGACGGGGCATACATTTTCTTATGACGTGCTCTCCTTTAATGCTGGCAGTTATGTTCCCATGCAGGCGGCTCCCGAAGATAGTAATAATATCTACCCAGTTAAACCCATTGAAAAGCTCATGGAGGCTGCTGATAAACTAAAAGTTTTGTTTGCACAAAAAAAGATCATGGTCAGTATTGTAGGGGGTGGCCCTTCATCTGCTGAAGTGGCCGGAAATGTATGGCAGCTGGCAAAAAAAGTGAACCAGCATATGCCTGATATCCGGATTTTTGCCGGCAAAAAATTTATGGCAAAATTCTCCGAAAGCGTCAGATCAAGGGTTTTTTCTTCCCTTCAAAAAAGAGGTATTCAAATCCTTGAAACCGGCTATGTAAAAGAAATAAAACCGGGTGAAATCTGCCTTGAATCGGGTGAAACCTTTTCCACTGATTTTTCTTTCATGGCCCTGGGAGTCAAACCATCCACCATCTTTGAGGAATCAGGCCTGCCTGTCGGACCTGACAAAGGACTTCTGGTGAATAAATACCTGCAGTCTGTAAAATATCCTGAAATATTTGGAGGTGGTGATTGCATTTATTTTAAGGATCAGCCCCTGGATAAGGTCGGGGTGTATGCGGTTCGCGAGAATCCTGTCCTGCTGCACAATCTGATGGCAACCCTTAAAGGCGATGATCTTGAAACATTTGACCCTGGGCCTGAATATCTTTTGATTTTCAATGTTGGTGGCGGGCTTGGCGTATTCAAGAAAAAATGGCTGGTGTTCGGCGGGAAAATTGCGTTTATGATTAAAGACTACATTGACCGCAGATTTATGAAGAAATTTCAGGCCATTGAAAATAAGTTATAGTTTTTTAAATACATTGAAAACTTACAAAGGAAAATTAAAATAAGTCTGGAATTAAAATTATACTCTTACTAGTCATTGGGAGCTTAATAGGGAGTGGATCCAGGACAAATTTTCTTTAAAGCTTGCCGCTATTACTAATATAAAAACAACACGATCAAGAAAGAAAAAGCATTTTAAAGATCGCCATTTGATGTAAGGATTTCATTTGACAAACGACATATGGTAAAGGGCAATCAATTTAAATAGGTTTTTTACCCGGGTTACTTTGAAAGATTATGCATTAGGTATCGGTCCGGGTATCCTGGCATTCACATTCATATTAACTTCTTTTAACGATCCGTTGAAAGGTGTCTGAGTTACAGGCAACTGGGGAGATCTGACATGTACCCAAAAGATTTTATAAGACAGATTAAAATCCGGGGAACCGACTATGCGGTTTCAGATATAACCATGCTCGAGGAAAAAGAAATTGCCAATATAGGGCGGCTTCCTTTTTCCATAAGAATTCTGGTTGAAAATTTGTTACGGAAACTAGACGGACGAGTTGTTCAATGGGAGGACTTGAAAAATATTGCCGGGTGGAAACGAACATATAAAGACCCTGTCGAAATACCGTATCATCCCGCCCGTGTTCTGATGCAGGATTTTACCGGCGTGCCTGCGGTCGTCGATCTGGCGGCTATGCGGGACGCCGTAAAAGACCTGGGGGGCGACCCAAATGCAATCAATCCCCTGGTTCCGGTCGATCTTATAATCGATCATTCAGTACAAATCGATTATTCCGGCACGCCGGATGCATTGTCTAAAAATATGGAAAAGGAGTTTTCAAGAAACAAAGAAAGATATAGCCTGCTGAAATGGGCGCAGAAGAGCTTCGATAATTTCAAGGTGGTTCCGCCGGGTTCAGGGATATGTCATCAGGTGAATCTTGAATATCTCGGGCAGGTGATCATAACCGATAAAAACGGACAAAAACCGCTGGCATATCCGGATACTTTGGTGGGTACCGATTCCCACACGACCATGATAAACGGGCTGGGCGTCATCGGTTGGGGTGTGGGCGGAATAGAAGCTGAAGCCGTGATGCTGGGACAACCGTATTATATGTCTATTCCTGAAGTCATCGGGGTAAAAATGATCGGAAGCCTGGGACCCGGCATTACCGCCACGGATATGGTGCTTACAATAACTGAGCGCTTGAGAAAACTTAATGTGGTTGAAAAATTTGTGGAGTTTTTTGGGCCCGGTATGGAAATGCTCAATGTACCGGACAGGGCAACCGTTGCCAATATGGCACCGGAATACGGTGCAACCATAGGATTTTTCCCGGTAGATAAAAAAACAATTGAATACCTGAACATGACAAACAGGGAAGAACGGGCGGAAATCACGGAACGCTATACAAAAGCGACGGGTTTATTTTATACGGGGAAGGAAAACCCGGAATATACAAAGGTGGTTGAACTGGATCTTTCAGCAGTCACACCGTCGATTGCCGGACCGGCAAAACCCCAGGAAAGGCTTTGCCTGGACGTTGTAAAAAAGAGCTTCGCCGGAATCATCGGCTGTGAATATGATGCGGATGAAGACGTTATCCCGATGTCCCAATTTTTCGATGAATCCGGCTGCCAGACCATACGCTCGACAACCTGCAAGCCTGTAAGTACCCAAACATATACAGTCAATCTCAACGAAAAACCCGTGAATATCGGTGACGGCAGTATCGTAATCGCCGCTATTACATCATGCACCAACACATCCAATCCATATGCCATGATGGGTGCCGGTCTTTTGGCGAAAAAAGCCGTTGAAAAGGGAATAAGTGCAAATCCTGCAGTAAAAACTTCCCTTGCTCCCGGATCCCGTGTCGTTGAAGACTATCTGATTGACGCAAATCTCATGTCGCACCTTGAAGCGCTCGGGTTCCATGTGGCGGGTTTTGGATGCACGACCTGCATCGGAAACAGCGGACCGCTCAATCCTGAGATTGAAAAAATCATCGTTGAAAACGATCTGACGGTTGCAGCTGTTCTTTCTGGTAACAGAAATTTTGAGGCAAGAATACATCAAAGTATCAAGGCAAACTACCTGGCTTCCCCCATGCTGGTGATTGCTTTTGCCATGGCCGGAAGGATTGATATTGATTTAACTAAAGAGCCGGTCTCGTTTGATGAAAAGGGTAAGCCGGTCTATCTCCACGATTTATGGCCGTCATTGGAAGATATTGAAATACTTGTAAAAAATCATGTAAAACCGGAATTTTATCAAAAGGAATATGCGAAAATTTTTGACGGTGATCCGCTGTGGCAACAGCTTGACATTACCAAGAGTACGACATTTGTCTGGGATACACGTTCCACATATATCAGAAAGCCGCCCTATTTTGACAACTTTTCTCCAGGGCTAAAAAGACCTTCCGATTTAAAGAACGGTCGTGCACTTATGATGCTGGGGGATACCGTTACCACTGATCACATATCTCCGGCCGGAGCTATTCCCCAAGATTATCCTGCTGGAAGATACCTGATTAATCAAGGCGTTGATAAGGATAGTTTTAATTCATACGGCTCCAGACGAGGCAACCATGAAATCATGATGCGGGGTACGTTTGGTAATATAAGGATAAAAAACAAACTCGTGTCGCCCAAAGAGGGCAGTTTTACAATAAAATTTCCGGGCCGAGAGGAGATGTATGTCTATGACACGGCCATGTCATATATGGATCAGGGCATTCCGTTGATCATAATGGGGGGTAAGGAATACGGAACCGGTTCGTCGAGGGACTGGGCCGCTAAAGGAACCGGCCTTCTGGGAATAAAAGCTGTGATTGTGCAGTCTCTTGAACGTATTCACAGAAGCAACCTTGTAGGGATGGGTGTATTACCGCTGGTTTTCAAGGAGAATGAAAACTGGGATAGCCTTGGACTGGATGGGTCGGAATCCTTTTTCATCACCGGAATTGAAGACATGGAACCACGGAAAGTTTTACAGGTAAAAGCCATAAAGAAAGGCGGTGGTGAAATTATATTTGAAACCGTCGCCAGGCTGGATACCGCAATCGATGTAGATTATTTTGAAAACGGCGGCATTCTGCCGTATGTATTGAGAAAGGTCATGAACGCGACTGATAGAACCACTGTTAAAAAGGAGGTGCCAGATGAATGACAATCTCTCCATCATCAATAAAGGCTTAAGAGGTGTAACCGTGGCCAGCACAAAAATAAGTGACGTGGATGGCCAGGCAGGGAAGCTGATTTACCGGGGTTACCTGGTTCAGGATCTGGCGGAGCGAACGTCATTTGAAGAAGTCGCCCATCTTTTGCTTTTTGAAAAACTGCCTGATAAAAAGGAGCTGGAAAGTTTTACGGCACGCCTTAAAGAAGCCAGGGATATTCCTCATGAAATAATTGAAGCACTTAAAACAAGACCGGCGGATTCATTGCCCATGGATATTCTTCAGTCCACTATCCCCATGCTTGCCAATCATGACCCGGACATTGAGAATCATTCATTGGAGGCATCTGTGGAGAGAGCCGTCAGCCTTATCGCAAAATTCCCAGGCATCATCGCCGCATGGGAACGAATACGTAGCGGGAAGGATGTCGTACCACCGACTTCCGCACTGAGCCATGCGGCGAATTTTTTGTACATGCTCAAAGGGACAACCCCTGATGATGATGCCAAGCATTTTTTTGATGTCGGGCTGGTTTTACATGCGGAGCATTCTTTCAACGCATCGACTTTTTCCGCCAGGCAAGTCGCCTCGACCCGTGCACATATGTATGCGGCTGTAACTGCGGCTGTGGGATCTCTCTCCGGTGAACTGCATGGGGGCGCAAATGTCCGGGTCATGGAGATGTTAAAAAACATCGGTTCCGCTGACAAGGTCCAGGATTATATCAACCGGGAGCTTGACGCCGGCAGGGTAATTTTCGGGCTGGGGCATGCGGTTTACAAAACGGATGACCCCCGGGCACTGATTCTGGCACCCATGGCGGAAACCATGTGCAAAAAGATTGGAGAGCCACACTGGTACGACATTTCAAAACAACTTGAAGAGAAGAGTAAGGCAGCGTTTAAACAGCGAAAGGGGATAGACATCTTCCTGAACGTGGATTTTTACAGCGCTTCACTATACTATGCCATGGGGATTCCAATGGACCTGTTTACGCCGGTATTTGCCATTTCACGGATCGCAGGATGGACGGCACATGTCCTGGAAGAGCATTTTGCTGGTGCCGCACCAAAGACAGCCCTGTACCGCCCAGGATCGGACTATATTGGAGATTACTGCGGGCCGGAGGAATGTACTTTTACGCCTATGGATGAACGATAGCCCATTTGGTAATTGAGACCTTCGAAAAGTGCCGTTTTACAAGGGTCTCGGATTGGCTGAGCCGGCAGAGGATAATAATGCGTGTAGCAACAGTCATTTTTTGTGTGATTACTATATTGGTCACAGGATGTATGTCGCAGCACAAAACCCCTGATTTGGGCGGTCTTTATAATGCTCTTGTTCAAAACGAGAGTCCATACAGAAATCCGGTTATACTGATCGCCGGGATGAAAATAAATCAGAACGACTTATCTCTCCCATCCATTGGAATCAGGTACTGTTTCTTTTCTCTGATCACCTGGATTTGACAAAAAATCCCATGTTTACGGACAATCTTTTATATTTTTTGTTAGAGAATCCGTAAAAATTGATGAACTTTTTAAACAACCTCAAAAGGATACAGAAAAATGAACGGAGCAGAGCTTTTTATACAATGTCTTGAAAATGAAGGTGTTGAATATATCTTCGGAATTCCCGGCGAAGAAAACCTCCTTTTTCTTGATGCGCTGAGGAGTTCAACAATCCGGTTGATTCTTACCCGTCACGAGCAGGCAGCAGGTTTTATGGCAGCCACATATGGAAGACTCACCGGCAAAACCGGCGTCTGCCTTTCCACCCTTGGACCCGGGGCGACAAATTTTGTCACCAGCGCTGCATACGCATTGCTGGGCGGGATGCCGGTATTATTTATAACCGGACAGAAACCCATAAAAAAGAGCAAACAGGGGCGTTTTCAGATAATTGATATTGTCAGAATGATGGAACCGCTTACAAAGTTCACCCGGCAGATTGTCAACGCGAGCAGTATACCCTCATTGGTGAGGGATGCTTTCAGGCTCGCGGAACAGGAAAAGCCCGGGCCGGTGCATCTTGAACTTCCGGAAGATATCGCTGCCGAAAAAACAACAGGAGAACCTTTTGAAGTCATAACGACGCTTCTTC
>Ga0209345_10004138_pt1 | contig 14226 bp, 9 predicted proteins | sample Cruoilmetagenom7_FD_187294 | JGI IMG/M metagenome (GOLD analysis project Ga0209345, IMG submission 187294) | Oil polluted marine microbial communities from Coal Oil Point, Santa Barbara, California, USA - Sample 7 (SPAdes) (version 2) | ecosystem: Environmental > Aquatic > Marine > Oil seeps ... | reverse complement strand
GTAAGCACCGTATGTGTAACCATGATCTTCACGCAGATTCTGAAACAACCTGTTATTGCTTCCTCCTAGCAGGACATTCATGACACGCGCCTTGATGTAGTCATCTGTTCCCAGGGTATACGCTACAGGGTATCCAACTGTGAGGACAGATTGCACAGCGACAGGCCTGTCCACGATAGATACCTGCAGCGTTGCAGGCGCTTCCGGTGTGGGATACTGTTTTGATGTTACCTCCCCCGGTGTCCAGGACCCGAAATATTTTTTGGTCAGTTTTTTTGCTTCCCTCAGGCTTAAATCACCAACTATTGCCAGGTAAGCAATATTAGGCTTGAAATAATTGCCGTAATAATCCTCGCACATTTTCACGCTTACTGAATTTACCGTGGCTTCTGTCATAACTTCTCCATAAGGATGATCCTTCCCATAAAACAGAACGTTTGAGACCGTTTCCGAAATGGCAGCTGGATCATTTTTATTGTAGGCCAGGGCTGAGATGGTTTGCTTTTTTATCTTTTCAAGTTCATCCTGGTTAAATACAGGATTTAACAGGATGTCAGACATGATCTCCAGGAGCTTATCATTATGCTTTTTCAATGCTGAGCCAGATAGCGAGCCGGAAGAGGAGCTCACACTTGCGCCGATAAAGTCAATTTCTTCATCAATCTGATCTTTGGAACGGGTAGTTGTTGCAGTTCCTAGTAATTGTCCGGCAAAGCTCGTGTATCCCAGGCTATCTCCTTCGGCGAAGGGCTGGATATCAAGGAGCAGGGAATAAGAAACACGGGGAATCTTATGATTCTCAACCAGGAATACCTTCAGGCCGTTTTTCAACTCGAAAGTTTTATAATCACTGATACGAATCTCCGGGGCTGGTCCGGGTTCAGGAGGTTGGGTACGGTCAATCTGAGAATTCACTGTGCCAGGAAGCAACAGGAGAACGAGTATTGTGTATGTTAAGTATTTCATGATTAGTTATTGCTTTGAGGTTCTTGATCTTTCGGTAAATAATACAGGACCACCCTGTTTTCAGGTACCAGGTACTTTCTGGCAACATCAATGATATTTTTTGGGGTGACAGCAAGGTATTTTTCAATCTCAGTATTGATCAGGTTGGCATCCCCGAAAAAGGTATAATAATTGGCCAGGCTCTCAGAAATACCCCCCATCGTAGTATTGCGGCTAATAAAATCGTTCTCGGTCTGGTTTTGAAGTTTTTGGAATTCCCTTTCCGACAGACCTGACTCGATCACCTTGGAAATCTCTTCTTCCACCGCTGCTTCCAGGTCTTCCAGTTTTACATCCATGTTGGCTATTCCATATATGATAAAAACGCCTGCATCTTCGAGAGCCAGGGGAATGGCACCAGATTCAAGGGCCAGTTGTTTATTATCTACCAGTTCCTTATACAACCTGGAACTCTGTCCCCCGGATAATAGCGTCTGTAGCATCTCCAATGCGTAAGAATCAGGATCACCCATGGCTGGCATCCTGTATGCTGTAAATAGCGCCGGGAGCTGGATATTGTCATATACTGTTTTTCTGATCTCTTCTGTATGAGGAGGCTCCTTAATAGCTGGTCGGTAGATCTCATGGCCCCCCCGGGGAATGTCACCAAAATAATCCGCAACAATTTTTTTTGTCTTAGCGTATTCTAAATCTCCTGAGATAACGAGCACCCCGTTTTCAGGAACATAGAAATGATTATGAAATTCGATGAATTCATGGAGTTGTGCCTCATCAATGTACTGGACATCTCCTATAGGGACCCAGCGATAAGGGTGTTTTGTAAAGGCATTCGTAAAAACTTCTTCAAGAAGTGACCCATATGGTTGGTTATCAAATCGCTGGCTTCTTTCTTCTTTGATCACACTTCTCTGGGTTTCTACTCCCACACTATCTATCCTGAGTTGTAGCAGCCTGTCTGATTCAAGCCATAGGCCCAATTCAAGCTGGTTTGATGGTAGTATTTCATAATACAGGGTCTGGTCGAAGGAAGTCCCGGCATTATGGACCCCGCCTGCATTGGTTACAAATTCTACAAAATCACCCCTTTTCACGTGTTTGGACCCCTCGAACATAAGGTGTTCGAAAAAGTGTGCAAACCCGGTCCTGTCCGATTGCTCATTCTTTGAACCAACATGATAAGTGATGTTTATGGCTACAATGGGAGTAGAATGATCCTGGTGCAAAATAACATGCATCCCATTTTCTAGGGTAAACTCCTGGAATTCGATTCGATTAAGCTGGGCATCAATGAAAGTAATAAAGGTAATCAGGGCAACAAAGCCCAGGAGAATTCTTTTCTTTTTCATAAGACTGAGTTTCTGATTGAATATCAAAAATAACTGAAATTCGTTATCAGTCGTTCAACATAGGGGAGAAAACACAGAAGATCCTTGAAAAATTTACGGAATGTATATGAAGTATAATTATTTAGGCCCTATGAACTTTAAAATACTTTGAAGCAATAGTTCCTTGTTCAATGGCTTGCTAAGAAAATCATTACAGCCTGCTTCAATGCATTTTTTTCTGTCCTCCTGCATGGCATATGCAGTCTGTGCTATTATCGGGATTTTTTTTGAAGATTTTCGAATTTCTCTTGTAGCATCGTATCCATTCATTCCGGGAATCCTGATGTCCATCAAAATGACATCAATATCCTTGTTGTTTTGATAAAGTTTCAAGGCGTCATCCCCTGTTCCTGCATGGAGGATCTTTATGCCGGAAGGCCTGAGGAATTCTTTAAGCATAAAAAGGTTGAGTGGTTCATCCTCAACTATCATGATAGTATTCTTTTTCCAGCTGCCTGTGGGTATTTTGGTAATTTGTTTTGGTTTCGGTATTATGTCATGTTTGACAGGGATTGTAATATATGGGAGGGAGAGGTAAAAACTGGTCCCAAACTTCTCCTTTGATTCAAGCCAGAGTTCCCCACCCATTAAATGAGCAAGGTTCCTCGAAATTGCCAGTCCCAGGCCAGTCCCACCGTATAACCTGTTGTAGGTTTCATTGATCTGCCGAAATCTTTCAAAAACAGATAACTGTTTTTCCCCTGGTATCCCAATGCCAGAGTCTTTCACATAAAACGTAAGGTATTTGTCTTCATTGATTTCAAAACCAAACTTGATAAATCCTTTTTCTGTAAATTTTATGGCATTATCAAGCAGGTTTGAAAGGATTTGTCTTAAACGGTTGGGGTCAGTTACCACGTCAACCTGTTCATCAGGCAAAGAAAACTGAAATTCTAAATGTTCCTTTTCCTTGATCTGCAATATTTCAAGAAATTGCTGGTACAACTCTTGCATGATGGAGTTGGCCCGACATGGAACAGTTTCTATGGTCATATGTCCTGATTCGATCTTGGCAAGATCAATGATATCATCAATCAGGTTCAGCAATGTTTTCCCATTATTGCCAATGATGTTAATAAATTCATTACGTTTTTCCGGAGTCAGGGAATCTTCCTTTAAAAGTTGGGAAAATCCTATGATCCCGTTCATTGGTGTACGGATCTCATGTGACATATTCGCCAGGAATGCAGATTTCAACCTGTCTGATTCTTCTGCTTTTTCCTTGGCTTTGATCAATTCAAGTTCAGCTTTTTTGCGGATAGTAATATCCCTGAACTGGCCTTCAAAAGAATTGGATTTCGCCCGGCTGTCTGTTATGATTCCGCCGACAGCATGCATATACATCATTTTCCCATGCACATTAATGATCCTCAATTCCACATCGAATGGAACACTCTTCTCCATGGTCAGTTTAAGTGCTGATAAAAACCCATCCTTATCTTCGGGGTGGATCAGTGACAAAAAAGTTGATTCGGTAAGGACCAGTTCACCCGGATCGTAGCCAAAAAGCCGGTATGCCTGATCAGACCATGCCAATTCTTTGGTAGTCTGGTTATATGACCAGCTACCTGAAAGTGAAATCTCCTGTGCCTTGTTTAATTTTTTCTGAGATTGTATTAAATCAGTTGTAGCCTCCTTTAATTCTTGTATATGTTTTTTCAACACCAGGTTTTTTTCCTGGATTTCTTCCGATTGTGTTTGTATCTTTTGTTCAGCATCTGTACGTTCGGTGACATCTTCATAGGTTCCCAGGACACCGATCACCTCTCCCTCAGTGTTGAGCATGGGTAATTTACTCGTTTCAATCCACATAACTTTTCCGCCGGGGACCGTTATTGATTCCCGGTATCTGAGTTTGGGTTTTTTGGATTTCAGAACATGTTTATCATCCTTTCTGTAAAGTGTTGCTGATTCCTTCCGTGACAGATCAAAATCACTCATACCGACTATCTCAGAAGGATCCTTTAAGCCTGAATCCTGAGCAAACATTTTATTGCACCCCAGGTATTTAAATTCAGTATCCTTCCAAAAGATGCGTTGGGGGATATGATCCAGGATCATCTGGAACATTTTTCCCGGGATCATGGTATTATGCTTGAAAGCGTCAATCAAATAACCCAGGTTATCAAGTGAACCGGTATACTGTAACAAACTGATCTGTTCTTCCAGTTTCTGGATCTTTTCAAGAAGTTCCTTTTTTGATGGATTGAGACTCATTACCTGGTTTATCTTTTTTCCTTTTAATTGGTCCTGCAATTTTGATGAAATGCCACTCTGACTGCTTTGGGATTTTCAATGGTTTTAAAGAACTGGTCCATATATTTAATGGTCTTGTTCAAGTCCTTTTCTTCTAAAAAAGGAACACTCCTGCAAGTATGATATATTTCCTCCCTGCGTTGTCTAAACTCGTCCAGTACAAGTTGTAGTTCTGCATCCGGTCTGCAATAACCACGGTATAACCTGGCACTCACTGACTCGATAGGCAGGTGTTCAGCTGGCACCGCATAGGGTGCATTGACCAGCCCACACCAGTCAAAGTCATATGGAACTACGATGGGCAGCGCCGCCGGATCTTCCTTTAAAAATACTACATTGTGCATTGCTGACACCGACCAATCAGTGTTCCCTATCATATATTGAAACACTGACAATACATTCATATTTTGCCTGGCGGTTCTCTCCTGAGGGATATTTTTTACTTTTAAGAACTCACAATCATTCCTACGTGCCATCTGCCGATTTGGTTCTATCAGGAATGCCATTTTATCAAGTGTGTCAATATTTCCCTCTGTATCTGCATAGGTCAGGTGCACCAGTCTGACCAAGTAGCTTTCTTCAGTAAAAAGATTATACAATTTGTAAGCTAAATACTCTTCGAGTACATTTTGTTCGTAAAGATCTTTCCTGGACCTGCAATGTGTTACAAGCTTGATTTTATCCTGTCCTGCAAAAACGGTGTTTATTACAGAAGTACTGGAGAAATTCAACCGCAGGGGAGGAAAATCACAATTGACAGGATCTTTCCTGAAATTACCTCGTAACTTGATCTTTATTGGCAGTTTCATCTCTTTCCCTTCCTTATCGGTATAGCTGATTTCTGCCGGATGGCTTTCTTTTTCCTCAATGTCACGAAAGACCGTCTTTATGTCCATACTGAGGGTAAGGAACAGAGGTTCTTCTGACTGGAACAAATGGGATGGGAGGGTTTTCGTATCCGATGGATTTTCCTGAGCACAGAGGGAGGAAAAGGAAAAAATGGGGCATAAAAAAACCAGCAGCAGCAGAAAAACCAGGCTATTTTTATTGATCGATTTCATCATTTGTAGGAATTTCAAGGAAATAATCTTGTTGAAATTAGGAGCCAAATGAATTTAAAAGAGATGGATTTGATTTATTCCAATGTAATAAAAATTATCGGAATTTTTCCTTGTTGCCAGATGAATTTACAAGGTACAAAACATCGTTTTTAATCATAATACCTTGTATATCAGTCCCATTTGAATAAAAAGGAACATCCATGGCATATACCCTGGATTGATAAAGCGGGGTGATCTTACGAACAGTTGTATGTCCGATAAAAATCCTGCTTGCCTGAAATGCTGAAAGGATTGTATTTAATTCTATATCAGGCAAACGTTTGTATTCATGGTTTTCCTCCAGGTAACCCCTGTACCAGAATGGGCCATTTTTACCCATGATGGTCTCTCGATTTACTTCACCGCGGGATTCCTTGTTCGGATAATCCAGGAAATATCTGACATGATCGTTTATATCATGCAGGGTAAATCCAGCTTCAATAATTTCCAGAGATAATCCAGCATGGACGAACAGATGATCATTGATCTTGGTAATAGTATTTTTGGATCTTAACCATTGTCCAAGGATGGTTTGTTTACCATACAAACCTGCATAGGTCAAGTTCAGTCTATCTGCCATTAGCAGGTACTTATCTGCCACATAGGTATCATTATAGTTCATCACCATGATCTCATGGTTTCCGAGTATCAGATGAACCGCTCCACCAGCTTTCTCTGCCTGACCATCGAGCCGGTAAATCAACCACAATGCTTCGGTAACCTTATCCCCGCGGTCAAAGATATCTCCCAGAAATACCAGGTGGCCATTTCCCCATGTCCAATTTAATCCGGTATCAATAATACAGTTTTTCCGAAGAAAGATAAGCAGGCTGTCATAACCCCCGTGGATGTCCCCTAAAACCATGATTTGCTTTACTCCCTGGAATTGATCGGCTTTTATATCCCTGTGCTTATTGATAATGTATTCCAGGCTGTCCTGTGAAAATCCATTCATAAAAAAGGGGTCGGATTCTGCCCTGAATCTGGCTTTTTCCTTGCTTGTTAAACGCCTGGCTGAATCATGGACCATGTAGAACGCCTTTACCTTTCTCTTGCCTTTCCAGCTGATATATGGACCATCAAAAAAATCAGGTAATTTTTTCACGTATTCATCCCTTAGGAATTTTGAAATTTCAGAGTGGGAATAACTGACAGACTCATCATAAGCAGAAGAATTGAAATGGTTTTTATGATTAAGTGCAGCACCATTTCGAACAAGGTATTTTACTATTTTGATATCCCCATACCGGGCAGCCAATATAAGCGATGTATTATACAATGAGTCCAGCGCATTAATTTCTGCCTGCTGGGATACAAGCAAGGAAACTTTTGTTTTATTTCTCCTTTCAACAGCATACATCAGGGGACTTTTTCCATTGACATACAGGTTGACATCTGCTCCTTTTTCAATCAGGTATTTGGTAACCTTATTGTTACTGTATAGTAGGGAATATACAAGCAATGAGGTAGCACTGTCACCATACAGGGCATTGATATCATGATCCGCAAGAAATAAATCAAGCTTTTTAAATTCTTCATAATCCAGCAATTTAAATACCGGGTCGTCTGCATAAACATTAATGTTCTGTCCAAACAGAAAAACTATCAGAAATATTTGATATAAGAGTTTCAAGACCGGATTATTGAGTTTGCTAAGATAGCAAAATGCTATTCATATTTCAGTGATTGGGCAGGATTGGTATTGGCGGCACGAATGGTTTGAATGCCTACTGCCAGTAGAGCAAAAAAGATAACGAGCAGTCCCGTGATAAGAAAAACCAGCCAACTAATACCGGCTTGGTAAGGATAGGAAGCCAGCCATTTTCCAATAATCCACCAGGTAAGGGGTGAGGCAATGAGGATGGACAAAAGGATGAGTTCCACAAATTCTTTGGATAGCAAAGTCAGGATGCGGTTAACACTGGCCCCGTTAACCTTGCGTATACCAATTTCTTTGGTCCTTTGCAGGGTGGTATAGGAAGACAACCCGAATAAACCTAGCGCTGCAATTATTATGGCTACAAGGGAAAAGACTCCCACGGCAACGAATATCTGTTTCTCAATGCGGTACTGCCGGTCATAAAACTCTTCCAGGAAAAAATAATTAAAGGGATTTCCGGGGAAAAATTCATCAAATTTGGATTTCATCTTTTCGATGGCCTGATCCACCTGGTCTGGTTGGATTTTCATGGCAAAAAATTGTTCCTGCGCTGGAAAATACCTGTAGATCAAAGGTATAGGTTCCTGTTTCAGTGACATTTGGTGGTAATCAGCAATGACCCCGATGATATGCCTGTCTTCCCCATCTTGATGGACTTTTTCTCCAATGGCCGCGGTTGGAGAATCATATCCAAGAAATGCTACGCTTTTTGCATTGATGATGACTCCAAGGTCATCAGTTCCAAATTCCGGAGAAAAATTTCTCCCGGCAAGCAACTTAATGTCAAATGCAGGAATATAATCTTCATCCATTCCGATTTTATATATCACTCCCCTGTTTTGTTCCTCTTCTGCTCTGCGAATGCCGCTTGCCCAGAAAATTTCATCACCGGGCACATTTGTCGATGATGTCAGGTGTTCAATGCCAGCCAAGGAATTGATCTCATTTTTAAAGGTCCTGAATTTTTCATCAAAGGTGGTATCGATTCCCACTCCTGGTCCCCTGAGCACCAGGGTCTGGTCAATATTGACACCGAGATCCTGGTTACGCATATACCTCAGCTGGGAATAAACCAGTATGGTTCCGGCAATAAAGGCTATTGAAGCTGTAAATTGGAAAACGACCAGGATTTTCCTGAGCATATACCCAAAACCCGAAGTACTGAATTTGCCCTTTACAACCTCAACAGCTTTGAATGAAGAAAGGACAAATGCAGGGTATAAACCAGACAGCAAGGCTCCGGCCAGGAATAAGATACTTAGTCCGACCCAGAAAAGCGGCTCACCAAACAGGGACATAGACAGGTTTCTTCCGGTTAGCTGGTTGAAATATGGGAGAATCAGTGCCACAATAAGTATGGAAATAGCTGCTGCCAGCAAATTCATCAAAAGGGCCTCACTGAGGAATTGGCGAATCAATTGAAAACGATGGGCTCCGACTACTTTTCGTATGCCCACTTCACGGGCCCTGTCTAATGCCCGGCTGCTGCTCAGGTTGATATAATTTACCCAGGCAATGATCAGAACGAACAGGGCAATTAAGGAGAGTATGAATACAGCATCAGCATCACCATTTTCATCAGGCTCTGATTCCTGCAGCAGGTCAGAATGAAGGTGAATATCCTCAATGGGCTGGAGGATAAACTCCTGGTAACTATTATATTCTTCCCATTCTTCTTTTCGTTCTTCTGCCAGCCAATCGGCAAATTTTTGCTGAAATTTTAGTGGATCAGCTCCTTTGTCAAGCTGGATGTAGGTATTGAAATCATACCAACCCCAGGCTGTCCTGCTCTGGTTATCTGAAAGTTGATGCAGGGTTTCTGCCGATATCAATACGGTAAATTTAATATGTGAGTTCTCAGGAACGTCCCTGACCACTCCCCGGATCTCACATTTTTGCTCATCCCAAAAGGAGATCTCCCTGCCAATGGGATTTTCATCTCCGAAGTATTTCTTAGCAGTTGATTCCGTTATGACAGCAGTATAGGGCTTACTCAGAGCCGAGGTGTCTCCAAGTATCAGTTCCCAATCAAACATTTTTAAAAATGAAGGGGTAGCCACCTGTATTTTCATTTCACGAAAGGAAACATTTTCTTCATTGCTTATAATGGCATCCGTTGGGAAAGCCCAGGAATAATCAAGTACCTCCGGAAAATTATTCTTCATAGCAGGTCCAACTGCAGGTACAGCGGCGGCGCAGGCGAACATCAATTCCCCGTTCCGGTACCCATCATACCTGACCCGGTATAGCTGTTCGCTATCCTTATGGAATTTGTCAAAGCTATGTTCGTAAAGGACGTATTGAAGCAATAGCAGGCAGGCTGCAATGCCTACTGACAAACCAAACAGGTTGAGGATGGAAAAAGCCTTGTTTTTAATAATATTCCGGAAAGCCGAAAGCAGGTAATTGGATAAGATCTGAAACATGCAGGTACTATAATCAGAAGGTAATAACCTTCTTTCCGGATTTGATAAAATCAGTCAGGTAGGTACCGGTATATTTGACTTCAATTCCCAGTGCCTCCAGTTTGGATGAGACTCCATACTGGTCGGCACATCCCTTACATGCCAGCAGTTCAACTCCCTCGTCTTTCATTTTTTTAAGAGAGGTCTGGATGTCCTTATCCTCACTGCTAAGTTTAGACGATGGTCCCCATACAAGCAGGGTTACCTGGTCCCACCACCCATTTTTCTGTGCATTAAATGCGTACATAAATACCATCTTATGGGCGACATCAGGATCACCACTTGTCCAAACGATCAGCAGGTGGTCTGCAATTTTTTCCTCCTTCGTTTCTTTCTTGGTCTTTTTCATGGTTTCGGACGGATTTGTTGCCATTAAAGTTACAGAAGACAGGCTGAAAAACAGAAGTGCAAGCAGAAAAACTTTTTTCATTGCAGGTAGGTTTTTTGATTTATAATGGAGTAAAGGTTTAAAATCGAGCTGTCAATTCCAATTTAAAAACTCCATTTCAGGCGGAGAAACCACAGGGTGATTTGCTGTCGGGCATTATTCCCCGTTATGAAACTTTCCTGTTCAACGTTAAAATACTGGAGGTAAAATGCCAGGTCAAGATTGGATAATATATTATAGGAAAGGTTGGGTCCGATGTAATATCCTTTCATTTTAGGAAAATACATGCCGGACAGGGAAGCAAAGAAGAGGGGTGTGATCTGGTAGGATCCGGAGGCAAAAAGGGAATGTTCTGTAAAAGCAAGTTGCTTTACTGTCAGTGGTCCGCCATAATAATCAATAAATCCAAATGAGGAAGTATAAGGATTGCTGGAATATAGATATTCACCCTGTAGCATCAGGGTATTTGGAAAGGTGTAGTCAAGGCCAAGAGAACCCATAAACATTCCAGAAGTATCACTGAAATTATGTTTTGGGTGAAAATATGTGGCTTCTCCCCTGAAACCTGCACCACCAATATTCCCCGACCAGCCTAAACCACCAAGGTAATCCTCTTCACTGAGTATTCCTGCCAGTAATTGTATATCATAGGAGAATACATTGAACCGGTACAAGGCTGCTGCTGTGATCCTGTGTGCGCTGTCTATTTTAACTGCTGTTTCAATGGTGGAGGTATAATTGGGATAGAATTGCAGGCGTACCGCATCTGATCCCGGGCGTTCCTCATAATCAAAATCAAAATAGGAATAGGTATTGAACACATCATTTACATTCCAGACAAATGTTTGTCCCCAGTTAATCCTTTGCCTTCCAACAGTGGCAGAGAATCCTTCAGTAGTGTATTGAAACCAGATTCGGTCAATAGCTGAGTTCAATACATAGGACTCTCCGCTAAGCAGGTTGAATGACAGGTCGAAAAGGCCATCCTCTTTCGCAATATTATCAATATATCCGGGGATGAGTTTCAGGGTTTCACCGTACAAAAGCCGGTTCCTGAACTGAATGCTGGCATTGAAATGCTCACCTCCGTACCAGTAGAAATTCAGCCGGTTATGAAAAAGACCATCTATGATCCAGTCCTCCTTGGGATCTTCAAACATGGCAGATTGCATGTTGGACAAATATCCCTTGAATTCAAAGGAACTGAACTTTTCCTGGCCCCGGACTGATACCGAAAAAATCAACAATAATATTAACAATCCACCCTTCTTCACCGGATGTTTATTTTACTACATCTGAAAGAACTTTGCCGTCTTCTATGGTGATCACCCGCCTTGCTTTTTTCATCACCCGTGCATCGTGGGTGGCGAAAATGAAGGTGATGTTTTCTTCCTGATTCAGTCTTTCCATGATATCCAGCAGGTTTTCAGTTGCCTCAGTATCCAGGTTTGCAGTAGGTTCATCAGCCAGCACAAATTTGGGTTTGGAAGCCAGGGCTCGAGCGACGGCAACTCGCTGTTGTTGCCCCCCCGATAATTTTGAAGGCCGGCTATCCAGCCTGTCGCCTAATCCCACGGACTCCAGCAATTCTTTCGTCCTGGCATCTCTTTCTGTTTTCGGTTTTCCTTGCAGGTGCATAATGAATTCAACATTTTCCTTGGCAGTTAAGACAGGGATCAGGTTATAGGCCTGGAAGACAAATCCGATATTGGATAAACGAAAATTGATCAATTCGGATGATTTTAATGAGCTTATATCTATTCCGCCAATGGTGATCTTACCAGTTGTGGGATTATCCAATCCACCCAACATGTTCAGGAGGGTTGTTTTTCCAGAGCCCGAGGGACCGACAATGGCTGCAAATTCCCCCTGTTCAAAGGAGAGGTCTATGCCTCGCACAGCATGAACTTTAACCTCTGATTCGTCATAGATCTTTTCCAGTTTTTCAATTTCAATAACTTTCATATCGATTATTTTTTCCGTTACATATCAATTCTTAAAGCCTCCGAGGGATTCATCTTAATTGCTTTCCTTGCAGGAAAGATAGAGGCAAGCACTCCGGTAAGGACCACCAAAAAGATCAGCTGGAAGAAAGATTCCCAACCAATTGTCGGGTATATCATGGGACTTAGTCCCAGGGCTTCAAAACCTTCCTGGTATAAGGAAGTAAGATCCAATCCCGTCTTCCCGGTATACCATATCAGTCCATAACTAATGGCCATGCCCAGGGTTGCACCGGTCAATCCCAGGAATATGGTTTCCAGCATGATCATGGAAAAGACCCTTTTCTTATTCATGCCAATGGCCATTAACATGCCCAGTTCCTTGATCCTTTCAAGCACTGCCATCAGCATGGTATTGACAATGCCAAATCCAAGAGCCAGCAGGATGATGATCATAAAGATAAAAAGGTAAAAGTCCATGGCAGAAGCATACATACCAGCTTCCGGCATGATCTCATCCCAGGTTTGTACATCCATGCCCGGCAAAATCTCCTTTACCTGACCGGCCACCAGGTCATCATGTTCTACAGAGCTAAGCAGGATGGCAACCTGGTTGATTTGGCCTGCCGATAAATTGACGACCGGTCCTATGTCGGAGATACGAACAAAGAGATTGAGTCCATCAAAGGCAGAATTCCCTGTTTTATATACACCTACAACGCGAAATGCATCATACAAAATATGGCCATCAAGGGATTGAAAACTTAATACAATCTTTCTTTTCAACCTGTATTTAATGGATGCGGATTTAATAAAAAATGCAAGTTTTGCGGCCTCCGCTTTGCCAAGTAAATCTACCAGGGCCTTGTCCAAGTCAGACTCGGTCCTGAATTGTTTGTCTACCAGTGAATCTAGCAAGGGGTAGGCCGTTTTCATATTCTTTTTTTCGGCCAGCTTTTCTTTGTCCTCCCCGGTCATTTTATAATAGGTGAGTTTGAGTGTTTTTGCCAATTTTTCGCCAATGACAATGGGTTTTCTTCCATCCTCTTCGAAGAAAGATCCTCCGCCCTTTATAATTGATTCATCAATGCCGCTGACCAGCTTTTCCTTTTCAATGTTTATCCCATTGATCATGACCCCTGAGGCATTCCCGGAAGTGCTGGCCATGCCTAGGATTTTTATCCTGGGACTAACACCCGTGACTTCGGGTATCTTTTCGATTTGGTCTACATATTTTTGATAATCATCAATGGTAAATTTAGGTTCGTTATTATCCAGGTACCGGGGATGGTGAACCTGGATATGAGATGCTTCATTCCCAATGGCCATCTTAACCCGTGAATCAATCATGCCAGTAAGTACTGCCACCATGTAAACACCGCCAAAAATGCCGAAGGTAAACGCAACAATCACAACCATTGAGCGGATCTTGTTACGCCATACATTTTTCCAGGATATTGACCAGATCATGTTTTTTTTCTTTTTTTTGTTAGGAACGCAATGCTTTAATTTCTTTCAGCCTGAGCACTGAATAAATGGGTGGAATAATGGCCAGTAAAAAAATGATCAATACGATGGCAGTTTGACCTGCAAAGTAGAAACCTTCAAACCTGGCAGGCATGATGGGTTCAAACCCATAGGATTCAAAAATCTCAGCGTATTCACCTGTAAAACGGATTGGATTCTGGACCAGGTAGCCTATTACCGGCAGGCTGCCGATGATACCACTTGCTGCCCCCACAAGTCCCATCATCAGCATTTCAATCAAAAGTATCAATCCTAATTTTTTCTTTTGCATACCAACGGCGACCATTACTCCAAATTCCCTTCTTCTCTCCGTTGTCATCATAATGAGTGTTCCTAGTACACCAAATCCTACGATCATATACAGGACACCGAGCATAATATAACCCCCGGCCTGGTCACTTTGAATTTGCTGGACCAATTCGGGATTCATTTCCTTCCAGTCCATGATCTCATAATAGTCGCTCTCAATAAGTTCCTGTATGTCCTTTTTGGTATTTTTCAGATCATCAGAATCATGCACATTGATTACCAGTGAA
>Ga0209345_10004137_pt1 | contig 14226 bp, 11 predicted proteins | sample Cruoilmetagenom7_FD_187294 | JGI IMG/M metagenome (GOLD analysis project Ga0209345, IMG submission 187294) | Oil polluted marine microbial communities from Coal Oil Point, Santa Barbara, California, USA - Sample 7 (SPAdes) (version 2) | ecosystem: Environmental > Aquatic > Marine > Oil seeps ... | reverse complement strand
CGTCATCGACCAGTCTGCCCCCCACTTGCCCAGGTATGGCTGTATTCAGGGACAATACCCGCCAGGAGCTCAACTCCAGCAAGGGCCAATAGGGCGAGGAAATAAAGCCACTCTGCATTACCGCGAAGTCATCGTGATTGCCCGGCAACCACGCATAGGGAATTTCGAAAAACTGGGCTTGTTCAGAAAACAAACGGTAGGCGCTATGCTTACCTTTTGCTGCGACATCGCCAGTGACCATCATCATATCGGCATAATCGCGGCGAGAAGAAATATCGGCGAGAACTTTACTGAAACTGTCATACGTGCAAATACCGGCTAAACGATGTTCGCGTGTTTCACCGATGTGCATGTCAGTAATTTGCACCAAGCGGCGTACGCCCCCCCGACCAATCATCGAACTACCCTTCGATAAGCACCAAGTTGGACAATTCCAGCCCCGTCAGTACAGGCCGAACAATGCGGAATTAAAACCCACTGAGCTTGGTCGTTGTGAAGAGAGGCAAACCCACTGAATGCGCCCCCCTCTACAAGCTTATTCGCAGGTCGTATCAAGTAGCGGCATTGGCTCAGCCACGGCATAACCGTGTTGACGGCACAGCACCAGCCATTCTTCGAGAAAATTGTTCCACTGACGTTTCTCATCTGGCTGGAACATTTGTTGATTAGGATAAGCATTTTTAGGACGTACACCACGATTAGTGCCATAGGTAACAACTTCGGCTATTTGCGCATCATGATACAAGCGCACTGTTAAAATCGGTGGTTTGAACCAGCGAACTGTGACTGGTTTATCAGTCCTTTCCGACCGAGTGTCCAGTGACTCGGCTATGTCTGTTTTGCGCTGGGCAATAGACAATAAAGTGGTATAAGACGTTCGCTCGAGAACCGTCAATACGGTTTCAACCTCGGCGCCAAGAGACAGGCCTATACGTCGCTCATCCATGCTTTGCAGGTTGGGGAATAGACCTAGCAGGCGAAAATAATTGGCCTCGCAACAGGCCATAAACGCTTTTAAATCAATTCGATAACGCAATTCTCGCCTCTTTTTAGTCAATACTTCTTAGTACATTAAGACCTTTGCACGGGAGATGATTTTGCTTTCAGGCAAGGCAAAAAATCGCGCAGAGATTGAGTTTACAGCTGTAAATACTGGTTAAGTCTATTTCCAACACTCCATGGGTACACAACGATTCTCCTGCAAAGGTCTCACATTAACAGATCTCAGCTCAACTCTGACAGCAAGCTAACGCGGTTGAGCTGCAGCCACTGTAAACAAATAATACTCGCGGCATTATTACAGTGCCCAGCAGCCAGAGCGTCAAACGCTTCTCGCTCACTCATAATATGCAAACGAATATCTTCATTCTCACTGGCCAGCCCAAAGTGCCCCCCTTTGTTGCGTAAATCGACTAACCCACAGAATAGCTCCAGGCGCTCATTGGTGCCCCCTGGGCTCACCAGGTATTCGCAGATGGGCAGTAACTTGACGCGATCAATACCCGCTTCTTCGACCAACTCACGGTTTGCTACATCTTCTGAGGTCTCGCCCGCCTCAACAATACCGGCAACTACTTCGAGTTGCCAGGGGCCTTCGGGTAAACCCATAGCGCCGACACGAAACTGCTCAATCATGCCAACCAACTCGTTTTCGGGGTCATAGAGCAGAACACCAACGGCCCGCCCACGGACAAATAACTCGCGAGTGAACTCCCGGCTCCATCCACCCTCGAATAAGCGGTGGCGTAAGTGCAGCTTCTCCATTGAAAAGAAACCCTGATACACCACTTCACGAGAAATCAGCTCAACATCTTTGTCGCCCAAAGATTTAATTTTTTCATCCACTTCCACTCCCTCCCAACAGGATCATTTAAGCAGTATTAATAGCCAACAAGTTGTATCTAAAAACTTGAATAAAGGGTGCGCGGCTGTTTCTATCTGCTAGACTACTCAGCTATCAATTACTCATTCAATCACGTTCATAGGACAAGTGCATGTCAAAGCTGATCTCAAAAACACTGGGCGGTCTGCTGTTAACGGCAACCTGTGCCGCACCGTTACAAGCGGAAACACTGGCTGAAATCTATCAACTAGCATTAAACAACGATGCACAATTGCGCGCTGCCAATGCCGCATTCAAGGCTGGTAAGCAGTCTATCCCCCTTGCTCGCGCTGGGTTATTGCCAGCCATTAGTGGCAGCATTGAAATAACCGATGGTGATGGTGACTCTAACTCTTTCCGCACCCTTAACTTCCCGGGCCAGACTATTAACTCGAGCGCACCTGGCCACAGAGATAACGAAACTGAATTCTACTCACTCTCTCTAACCCAGCCATTGTTCGACATGCCCGCCTGGCTCACCTTTAAGCAGGGCTTTGATCTCGACCAACAAGCCAATGCCGAGCTCGCAGCAGAACAACAAGCCTTGATTGTCCGCGTTGCCGCTGCCTACACTGAAGTCCTGCGCACCAGTGAGAATTTAATCACCGCCAAGGCAGAACAGCGCGCTATTGGCCGTCAACTCGAACAAACCAAAGAACGCTTTGAAGTCGGTCTGCTGCCGATCACTGATGTACACGAAGCTCAGGCGGCTTACGATGCTGCTCGCGTTAATACCCTAGAAGCAGAAGGTGCATTAGATATCGCCTTTGAGGCACTGGAAGTGATGACGGGGCAGCCACACACTGAACTAGCAGGACTCGCCGCTGAGTTCCCCATCAAGCCCACCGAGCCTGCTGATAGAGAAGCCTGGGTAAAATTTGCCCAGGACAACAACTTCACTCTGGCCGCCGCACGCCTAACCGCTCAGGCAGCCGAGAAAAATGCCAAAGCTAAGCGTGCCGAGCACTTGCCACGTGTATCGGCTACACTGAGCTACTCCAATTTTCACGATGACGGCAGCTTTGATCTCGATGGTGGGAACAACCAACCTTTTTCCTCAGACGAAGAACCACTGGTCTTTTCCGTGCGCATGGATGCTCCGATTTACTCCGGCGGATATATTAGCGCCGAGCGTAAAATTGCTCAGCAAGAGTTTATCCAGGCCCAGGAAACCCTCTTATATATCCAGCGCAGCACAACCCAACAAGCTCGGTCGCAGCACCTTAAAGTACACACTAACAGCGCCCGAGTAAAAGCCCGCAGTCTGGGTATCATTTCTGCGCAAAGTGCTCTTGAAGCCACTCAAGCCGGTTATGACGTTGGCACACGAAATATTGTCGACCTGCTAATTTCACAGCGTCTCTTGTATCAAGCTCAACGTGACTACGCTAACGCTCGCTACGACTATATTTTGAGCACGCTCAACCTCAAAGAAGTCGCCGGTTTACTGAGCCCAGACGATATCATCAAACTCAATACCTGGATGAAACCTGAGCTGGTGGTGGGCAAATCTGAGTCTCGAGCAAAGCTGTAAGCCTGTCCAGCGCGCCGCGGTTGGCCTCTGTCACCGCGAGCGCTGCAGTAGACATCCGCTGATGCAAGTCTGCGTCAGCCAATAACGACGCCACCTGCTCTGCGAGCTCAGTGGCTGTTGCGCAAATCGCCAGCCCCCCTGCCTCGTCCAACAAACGACTCACTTCAGTAAAATTAAACAGATGCGGGCCGCTTAACACCGGCACCCCCCAGGCCGCTGGCTCAATCAAATTGTGCCCGCCCACATCGACCAAACTACCACCGACAAAGGTGACGTCACTGGCACCACAAAAACTCAAGAGCTCACCCATGGTGTCGCCCAACACAATCTGTACACCACTGTCGAGTTGCCCGTTATCACCAGCCCCGCTATCACTGCGCCGCTGTATAGCATAGCCAGCCTTCCGACAGAGATCTGCCACCTCGTCAAAACGCTCGGGGTGACGCGGCACCAGCACCAGCAGCAAATCGGGGTGATGCTCTATCATCTGACTATAAGCATCAAGAACGATTTCATCCTCACCCCGGTGGGTGCTGGCTGCCAGAAACACGGGTCTAACACTAGAACCCTGCCATTGCGTCTTCAAGAGCACTGCTTTTTCTCGAAGAGGCGCATCGAGTTTCAGGTCAAATTTAATATTGCCGATAACCTCTAGGGCTGTATTGCTAATACCCAGCTGCGCAAACCGTTCGCCATCTGCTTGTGTTTGCGCCGCGATAGCTGTCAGCTTACAGAGCATCGGTCGAGATAAGCGCCTTACTTTGCCATAGCCGGCAGCCGACTTTGCAGACAGGCGCGCATTGGCCAGCACCACTGGGACAGCCCTTCGGTGGCAGGCGTGGATTAAATTAGGCCACAACTCTGTTTCCATAATCACTAATATCGCGGGGTGCGTACGACTTAAGAACCGGGCAATAGCATCGGGCATATCGTAGGGGGCGTAACAGTGCGCGACACTATTACCGAAGGTCTTTTCCACCTGCGCGGAGCCAGTCGGCGTCATGGTTGTCACCAACAAAATCGCATCAGGATGCATTTTTTGCAAGCGACGAATCATCGGTGCAGCGGCGATGGTTTCTCCCACCGAGACTGAGTGCACCCAAATCACTGGCTGGGCATCGCTCAGCCTCTCGACAAACCCAAAGCGCTCCCCCCAGCGCCGACGATAGGCCGGCGCACGGCGACCACGCCAGAGTAGGCGCAACAAAATTAAGGGCAAACAGAGATAAATAAGCAGTGTGTAAAGTAATCGAGCCAAGTGGAGCCTCCAGATTGGGGCAGCATACCGAGGCCGATGGATAGCCGCAAAAGGTTTTGCACAAAGCGTTATAATCTTAAAAAGCACACCCCCCAGGAAATCACCTCTCTTATGCCAGCAAACTTCGATACCTCTATGAGCAGCAACGTGCAAACAGATATCACCATTATCGGTGGTGGCATTGCCGGGCTTTGGCTACTCCACCGTCTCTGCGATGCAGGCTATAACGCCATCCTGTTGGAAAACAATGCGCTGGGCAGCGACCAGAGCGTCGCAAGCCAGGGCATGATCCACGGCGGCATTAAATACACCCTCAGCGGCCTACTAACGGGAGCCTCGCAAGCCATTGCCGATATGCCGGGGTACTGGCGTAAATGCCTGCAGGGCGACGGCGAAATTGACCTGCGCGGCTGCAAACTCCTCAGCGACCACTTTTATTTGTGGTCAAGCACAACAACCACATCACGTCTAACGACGTTTTTTGCCAGCAAAGCCACTCGTGGACGCGTCGATAAAGTCACTGGCCAACAACTGCCCCCCCTACTACAAGTGCCCGAGTTTAGAGGCGCGGTCTATAAACTCGTCGACATGGTGTTGGACGTACCCTCCCTCGTGCGCCAACTTGCCGCACCGCTACAGTCACGTATTTTCCAAATTGACTGGAAAACGGCACACTTCCAACGCCTGCCCAACGGCTGCCACGCCATTGAAATCGTTAGTGGCGAGCAGCGACGACAACTCAACAGCTCGGCCATTGTCCTCACTGCTGGACAGGGTAACGCGGAGCTACTCAAGCAACTGGGTGCCACCAGCCCCACCATGCAAACGCGCCCTTTACAGCAGGTGCTTGTCAAGCATCGCCATCCCCACCGCTTTTTTGGTCATTGCCTGGGCGCAGAAGCAACCCCTCGGGTCACCATTTCCAGCCACGCCTGTCACGATGGCAGTCAAGTGTGGTATCTCGGTGGCGCACTGGCGGAAAAAGGTGCGAGCCAAGGTAGCGATGAACTCATCCACTGCGCAAAACGAGAGTTAAGTGAATTACTGCCCTGGGTCGATCTCAGTAATGCCCAGTGGGCAACACTCCGCGTCGAACGGGCTGAACCGCTGCAGCGTAATTTTGCCCGCCCCGACCAAGCCTACGCCAACTGGGCTGGCAACTGCCAAAACGTGATCGCCGCTTGGCCTACCAAGCTCACGCTGGCACCCAACCTGGCCACGCAAATTGTCGAGCTGTTGACAACAAAAGGCATCAAACCACTCTATGCCTCGCCCCCTGCTTTGGCTCTAAAAACACCAGATATTGCACACCCACCCTGGCAGACGCTATTTGGAGACAATTAATGCTAGCTAAACGCGCTCTCGGTCATACCGGTATGGAGGTCAGCCTGCTCGGCCTTGGCACGGTTAAACTCGGTCGCAACCAGGGCGTGAAATACCCCGAGAGTTTCAAAATCCCCAGCGACGAAGAAGCAACAACACTGATTGGCCTGGCTAAAGAGCGCGGCATTAACCTGATAGACACCGCGCCCGCGTACGGCAACAGCGAGCAGCGCCTCGGCAAATTGCTCAAGGGTCAACGCCAGGACTGGCTGATTTGTACTAAGGTTGGCGAAGAGTTTATCAATGGCGAATCACACTACGACTTCTCTCCCGAACATACCCGCCTCAGCGTCGAGCGCAGCCTACGTCGCCTCAACACCGACGTATTAGATATTGTGCTCATTCACTCGGACGGTAACGACAAAGCAATACTCCAGCAGTACGGCACGCTGAACGCACTGGCAGCACTTAAAAAGCAAGGCAAAATTCGCGCGATTGGCATGTCAACAAAAAGCCTAGAAGGCGGTCTGCTCGCCGCCGCCCAAAGCGACGTGGTGATGATTACCTGGAACCTGCAGTATCACGACGAAGTACCGGTAGCCGATTACTGTCATCAGCACGGCAAGGGTGTACTGATAAAAAAAGCCTTGGCCAGCGGCCATGCCACCCAAAATCAGCAATCCGGTAACGGCACTGACGATGACCCCATAAAACGATGTTTCAACATGATTTTTGCCCATCCTGGGGTCCACAGCGCCATTGTTGGCACAATCAACCCCGACCACCTTTGCGCTAATCTTAGTGCGATATAGCGCACAATTAGCGTATCTCAGGCTGGGCTATACTCCCCTCTTTGGCAATCCCGACAAACAGGCGAAAAACACATGACAGAAAATAACGACAAGAAACTGATCAAGTTACTGCAATTTGAAAATGAGCAGCTGAAACAGGGTTTAGTCAATGTGCAAAGCAACCTGGCCGAATCCACGGAAATTAATCATCAATCGCTGACTGAATTCAATGACATCAAAAATGATTTCTCCGAGCTACTCAATGACTCTCGGAGCCTGACTGAACAAATGGCAGAGTTATCGTCACTGCTCGCCACCTCCAAATCTCGTACCCAGGTCATGGCCGAGCAGATTGAAGGTATTAATGGACTGTTGCAGAAGATAGTGGGTATTTCCTATCAAACCAACTTGCTGGGCCTTAACGCCACCATTGAAGCCGCCAGAGCCGGCGAAGCAGGTAAGGGCTTCGCTGTGGTTGCCGATGAAGTAAAAGCCTTGGCACGAGAAAGTAAAAAAGCCGCTGACGAAATCACCTTGGCAATTGAGCAAATTAATAACGAGTCATTAACTTTTTCCCACAGCATGGAAGAATCGAGCGAAGGCTGTGAAAAAATTAAACACGTTGTCGACCAATTTGACCTACGTTTACAGGAAACTAGCCAGGCGAATAGTCGCTCTGTGCACCGAATGCTTGACACCAATGACAGGGCTTTCACATCGCTCGCCAAACTGGATCATATTATCTGGAAAGTGAACACTTACCTGTCCGTCATAACACAAGAAAAGCAGATGGAATTTGTCGACCACAAAAGCTGCCAGCTCGGCAAGTGGTATACGCAGGGGGAAGGCAAGAAGAGTTTTTCACGCTTAACGTCTTACCCTCATCTCGACCACCCTCATTCGCTCGTGCACTCTGGCACAAAGCGGGTTTTTGACTTTATTGATAAAAGCGAGGGTTACACACAGGAGCTTGAAAGTGCACTGAAGGAGATGGAACGCGGTAGCGATAGTGTTTTTGACGTGTTGGATAAAATGTTAACGGAAAAACGCTAAAGTCTTATTCAAGGGCGACTCTCTCAACCCCTGTCGCTTTACCCGGCATTAAGAAACACGCCACCGCAAGGCGCCTTCTGTAAAAAAGCTGCAGGGACTATTCCCCCTGAATTTTTTCCACAATCGCCGTCGTTGAGCAATCATCAAGAAAATCCAGCGCTTGTACTTGCCCACCGTAAGCCTCGACAATTTCCCAGCCCACCACCTCTTCTTTCTTATAATCGCCACCTTTTACCAGTATATCGGGACGCACTAATTCCAGTAGTCTTTCCGGCGTATCATCGTTAAACACCAGTACCCAATCAACCGATTCAAGCCCCGCCAACACCGCCATACGCCGGTCCTCAGAGTTAATCGGGCGACCTTCACCTTTAAGGCGACGCACCGACTCATCGGCATTGACCGCAACAATTAAACGCTGACCCAAACGGCGGGCCTGCTCAAGATAACCGACATGCCCGGCATGCAGAATATCGAAGCAGCCATTGGTAAAAACGATACTTTCACCGTGGGCACGGGCATCGGCCAAATCGACCAGCAGCTGTTCTTCGTTGATAACACCGCGCCCATGGCCCTGCTCAAGTTGCAACGCACGCCGCAATTCGGGGGCACTGATGGTCGCAGTTCCCAGTTTGCCGACCACAATGCTAGCGGCTAAATTGGACAATACAACGGCGTTAGGCAGTTCTTCTCCTGCGCCCAACGCAGCGGCCAGCACGGAGATCACCGTATCCCCAGCACCCGTCACATCAAAGACCTCTCGCGCTCTCGCCGGCAGGTGAAATGCCGGCAGGCTCTGGCGCAACAAAGTCATACCGTGCTCACCACGGGTCACGAGTAAAGCCTCAAGATCCAGCTCTTCAAGCAGCGCCAAGCCCTTTTCAACTATAGCGCTCTCACTGTCGCAGGTGCCGACCACCGCTTCAAACTCACCCATATTCGGGGTAATCAGCGTTGCACCCCGATAGCGGCTAAAGTCACTACCTTTGGGGTCGACTAATACGCGGATGCCATGCTGCCTGGCAGTCTGAATAAGCTCAACGGGATTTTGTAAAGCACCTTTACCATAATCTGAAATCACAAGAACGCTAACATTTGCCAACAAGGCTGTAACCTTATCGGCAATCTGGTCCGTATCGGCGACTGTAAATTGTTCCTCAAAATCGAGACGCAACAGTTGCTGGTGGCGACTCATCACCCGTAACTTGGTGATGGTCGGCTTGTCGGCAGAGACCTGGAAATCAGTAAGAATGCCAGCAGAGCCAAAGCGAACCTCAAGTGAGTGAGCAGCTTCGTCCGCACCCACAACACCCACAAGGGAAGCACCGCTACCCAGTGCGGCAATATTCAAAGCAACATTGCCTGCTCCGCCAACGCGATCTTCCAGCTGCTCGACGTTAACCACAGGCACGGGAGCCTCGGGGGAAATGCGTGAAGTCGGCCCCTGCCAATAGCGATCGAGCATTAAATCGCCAACGACCAATATCTGAGCGCCATCAAAGCGCGGCATTTTTACATTCAACCCTACTCTCCATTTACACAATCTATTTTGAACTTTCGATAACGACTACCAGTATTAGCCCTTACTCCGACATCAAGCCAGCGATGCATCACTAGCGATAAGTGCCTCTTGTACCTGTAATTGCTCAAGCGCCTGCCACACAGCCTGAGCGCTAATCGTCATCATGCATTGGGCCTGCTCACCACTGTAATCTGCGGTGTCACAAGACTGGTTATAGCACGGTATGCAGTCAAAACCGGTGGCTCGCAAATGACAAATTCTCGCCCCTGTCGCTCCGATCAGGTGGGGGTCTGTTGCCCCGTATAGCGTCACTGTTGGCACATTGAGGGCAGCCGCGACATGGGCCAGCCCAGTATCGACACAAACTGCACCGGCGCTTTCGACGAGCAGACCCGCAAGCTCACTCAGAGTCAGTCGTGGTAGCACGATGCAATGCTGATAAGCGCCAGAAATTGTCTCGGCTTGGGTTTTCTCCTCGGCGGAGCCCCAGGGTAATAAGACCTGGTAACCCTGCTCGCCGGCCTTCTCAATGAGCTGAGACCAGTGCTTATCCGACCAGCGCTTGTTCGGCCAACTGGCATTTTGTACAAACACGAGATAAGGCGAAACAGGTAGCTCTAAAGCCGCTTTTGGCCACTGTTTTGAGGCGAGGCCAAATTCTGGCTCTGTTGTTGGCAGAGGGTAATCTAAGGCGAGGGCAAAAAGCTGGCGCCAGCGATCAATCGCCAGCTGGTCACGTGAAATTGAATAGCGCTTGCCATAGGCGAGATGTGCAACCCATTCACTCACAGAGTGACTATCCGGCCCGTGTTTACTGCCCTTGGCCAGCCGGGTTACCAGGGCGCTTTTCCAGTTCGTTTGGGCATCAATGACTGCATCGTAATGCGTGCTACGCAGGTCTTTAACAAAAGTACCCAGCTCGCCCTTCTTCCAAACCTGCCGCAGCTGCGCTCGCCAGCGACGATGGGCCGTGGTCAGGGTGCGCCGCACTGTCGGGTGCCACCGGGGAATTTCAGCAAAAGATTCATCCACCGCCCAGTCAAATTTGATATCAGGATAAGCCTTTTGAGCATCGCTAAGGGCAGGCAGAGCCTGCACAAGATCACCCATCGAGGTCAGTTTAACGATCAATACATGCATAGATCAGGCTTTGGATAGGGTGAAAAAGGCAAAAAAGCCTGATTTTAACATCGAACAATTATTCCCTTGAGTGGCAAATCAAGCAGGCGCCGTAGGGGTGCCAGAAAATAGTTTTTTGAGCTTGGCGCTGAGACGGTGAAAAAATTGGTGCTTGCCTTTTGCGGTCTCGCCGACAAGATAGTTCATCTGTATCGACAAACGTTTGCCGACTACCGGTTTGTGGCCATGCCAACAGTTATCCGTCACTTTAAAGGCCATAAGAGTACCGGCAGTTGGCGGTACTTCCTCGACAAAGTTATCAATGTTTTCGCCATCGCGAAGTACGCGTAAATTGCCACCTGCCGCTTCCCAGCTATCATTTAAATACACCAGCACAGTGACGACCTTAGTCTTAGAGTCGGTGTGAATGCGTCCATCTTTTTCTCGCATCACGCCACGCACCGTGGTCAATATAGGAAAACCATCGAGACTCAAGCCAAACTTATCAGCCACCACACGCCGAAAAGCATCACCCTGTAGTTCAGCCAATAACGTTTGATAGGCCTCTCCACCCGTGACTTCGGAAATAGGAATACTACCGGGGTGCTGAATATCGGGAAAGTCTCGCAGCACAGACTCGAGCGCTTCACCCCGTACAAAGCCGGGTACCACAAGATAGGGATAGGGGTCTGTTCTAAGGCGCTCGTTACTGAACGCGTCTAACTCAAGCATGGGGCAACTCCGAGCCGCTGAAAGCTTGCGTATGCTACCACAGCGAGACGAAGCTCCCCACACCTGGCCACAACCAACGGCCAACCCAATCGGCAAGGTCAGCTTAACTACGCCAAACATTGTTTTTACCGGCAACTGCTCTGTATCAAGGCCGAGCCATTGGGTATAATTTTGTAATAACTTCTTGAAAGGACTCCCAATTGGCAGAAAGCCAGTGACTCAAAGCAACACGCTGCAACCACTGGGTTGAACGTGCAAAAGCCTCTGGTGCTATTGATGACCGCCAAGCGCCTCAGCAATTCGCTCGTTTTCATTGACTGCATTCCGGCTATCAAGCTTCGCGCTCTAACAACAGGCACTTTGAAGCTCACCTCAAGAACTTAGACTATGACAGATATATCAAAAGGCCCAAATACGGGACTGCAAGAAAAAAAATGTGTGGACAACAGGTGGGCTATTTACGGGCTAACTTTAGCGCTTAGCCTGATACTTTTTTTCGCTCACGCTGCGACTAACGACATTCTTAACGACGATGGCATCAACTACATCTACGCCGCACACGCGCTTTCAGAAGGCCTACTCGACGAGGCAGAAATCTATCGCCCAGAAGTCCATTTCTATCGCCAAATAGTCGTTATATCTACCCTTAGCGGGCTCGATCTTTACCCCAGCGCACACTTACTCAGTCTTTTCTGGCAGATACTTCTCGCCGGTGGCTTCATCGCTATCGTGCGCTGTTTCGACACATCAATACCAAGCCAGCTTATTGCTCTGGCCGTCTTCTTTAGCATGGCCAGTCTCAACCACTTACGCCCCGATATTATTCGCGGCTTTGGCTTTTGGGCTCTTCAATTGTGGGCGATCTGGGCAGGTTTGAATTTTCTTAAGCACAAAGCATGGCGCTTTGCACTGCTATGGCTGGGCTTCAGTGTTGCATCAATCCTCTACCGCGCTGAGGGAATTGTCTATCTTTTGCTAATTCCACTTTTCACCCTGTTCAGCGCCTATTTCACCGGTCAGCTTACGACAAAAACCCAATTGAAAATTGTAGGCATAATCCTTTTTACAGGTGCAATTGCGTGGCTTTTTCTATCACCTGAAACGAAACATTCATCCAGTGAAACCTACAGACCCACTCAGTCGGTAAGCTTCTCTGCCGCTGATAAACTACAGAACGAATTCACAACACTTAAGCTGGCTGCAAAAAACTTCGACCAACTTAAAGATGATATCGCCACACTCATGCCGAACAAATGGGCAGAGCGTAGTGTCAACGATCTATTAATTGGCGGCTTTATTTTTCACCTGCTAGTGACCCTCTTAAAAACTACCAATACGCCCCTCATGATTTTATCCCTGTATCGAGGAGACATTAAACGCCCTTTCCTCCGCGGCCCCCAGTACACGTTATTGGCTAGCTATATTTTAATGGGTATCCTTATTGGCTTGATGAGTGTCTACAACAAGTACTTTCTCAGCACACGTTATATTATGCTGACAGCTATTCTTCTAGCCGTCCCTGTTACATTTATGTTAAGCCGAAGTTATAGTCATTTTAGTGCCTCTCAACAAGTGCCTAAACGCCTATGGCGGTACGCCCTGTGTTGCTTACCTTTACTCGCCTGCATCTATCCACTCGCCAATCAAAATGATGGCAAGCTCTATATTCGCGACGCCGGTCAATGGGTCAAAACCCATATAGATGACAGCAAAAAGGTGTATTTTGACGAGCAAAAAGTTGCTTTTTATACCGCCAATTACGCTAACAACAGCTTTAAGAAAAGGTATGATGAACTGGAAGACTTGATACACGCAGGATATCAATATGCTGTATTGCATGATCGCAAGGCTGCAGGTAAGCAGAATCCTTTTCAACAGCGTTTACAAAAACAACGAATTGCGACCTTCGAAAACAACCAAGGCCGGTCGGTTAATGTCTATAAACTTCCCGCTACTGATTCTTAGCTTATCCTACAGCACGCCCAGAATACTCACGCTGAGGGCTCATTATCAATACCGCTCCTTTTATTTCGTATATAATATTTCTACAAAAAATAGTGCAATAAAAGACCACCTACTGACCGATTAAGCCTAATGCCCACCACAAAGACGCCTCGAAATATCAAAACAAGCAATAGTATCTGCAACTGCAAAATAATAGCTTATCTTACAAAAGCTGTTATCAAATAGTCATGGATCAAAAACCGAACAGCACCATATTATTTTTATCAAAGGGCGAACAAAGTCCTTCTACCCGCTATCGTGCCCTCAATTATTTTCAACAACTACGACAATCTGGCTGGAACCCGTCTCATATCACGTTCACTAGTGGTGGCACCTTCTTTGAGCGGTGGAAAATTTTGCGCAGGGCAGCAAAGGCCGACGTTGTCGTTGTGGTTCGAAGAACTGTTAGTGGTCCTTTTTTCTGGCTGCTCCGCCACCTATCAAAACAGCTCGTGTTTGATTTTGATGATGCCATTTTCTGCCGCTCAGACGGAAGCACATCAAATGTGCGGCAAAGAAGATTCAAAAAAATAGTCAGTCAATGTGACGCCGTATGGGCAGGCAATGAATTCCTAGCCAGTAAAGCAAATTCGCTCTGTAAAAACACACACGTCATCCCAACTGCTGTACAACTATCACACAAGCTACCACATCAAATAAAAAACGATGAATTCATTGACTGCGTGTGGATTGGCAGCAGCTCTACACGGCGCTATTTAGAACAGATCATCCCTCTACTCGACAAATTAGCCGAAGAGCGCCCTCAACTACGCCTAAAAGTAATCGCAGATTTTTCACCAAATACGAAAACAATAAAAGTACTTACCGTAGCCTGGAGTGAAACTGTAGAGGATGAAGCGCTCGCCAGCGCTCACATTGGCATAGCCCCAATGGTAGAGAATAACTGGACCTCAGGTAAATGCGGTCTCAAAGTTATTCAATACATGTCTGCAGGACTACCCGTTGTAACAGACAATGCAGGCGTTAATAAATCAATAGTTGACCACG
>Ga0209345_10004136_pt1 | contig 14228 bp, 7 predicted proteins | sample Cruoilmetagenom7_FD_187294 | JGI IMG/M metagenome (GOLD analysis project Ga0209345, IMG submission 187294) | Oil polluted marine microbial communities from Coal Oil Point, Santa Barbara, California, USA - Sample 7 (SPAdes) (version 2) | ecosystem: Environmental > Aquatic > Marine > Oil seeps ... | reverse complement strand
TTTACAGTTATTGTATATTTATTTTACAAATTAAATTACAGAAAGTTATAAATTAAAAATAAAATACTGATTATGAGATATTTATATTTATGGCACATAATTAGTTATAAAACTGGCATAATAAATAACAATGAATAGATTTCAAAAAATAATAGTATCCTTATTCTTTTTAATAGGTGTTACTTCGTACTCGCAAAATTGGACTTTAGATGCCTGTGTTGAATACGCTTTAAAACACAATTTAAAATTAAATAATTTAAACTACAGTGCTGAATCTAGCAAAGAAAGTTACCGACAATCTTTTAGGGAATTATTACCATCTATAAGTGCTAATTCTTCCTACTATATTCAATATGGTAGATCTGTTGACCCAAATAACAACGAAATTATAAGTAGTGATTTCTTTTCAAATAACAATTCTATAGATGCGTCTATTACTATTTTTGAAGGCTTTCAAAAGCAACATCAAATTACAGCTTCAAAATTAATTTATAAGGCTTCATTAGAAGAAACTATACAAGAAAAATATTTACTTGCTTTTAGAGTAATGTCAGCTTTTTATGAAGTTCAATTTTTTGAAGGTTTGTTACAAATCTCCGAAAATCAGGTTGATATTTCTTTAAGCAATTTTAATTTGGTTGAAAAACAAATTGAATTAGGATTGAAAGCTGGTTCCGATAAATATGACGCCGAATCTATTCTAATAGCTGATCGATTACTAGTGACTCAAAGTAAAAATAACCTAGAAGCTTCCAAACTAAAGTTGATTCAAGAAATGAATTTAGAAAATGTCATTGATATTGAAATAACTACTTCTAAAACTCTAGAATCACAGAATGAACAACTCTTAAAAATAGCAGCAGATACCGTTTATACTAAAGCACTTACTTTTATTCCTATTATTAAATCTCAAGAATTGAAAGTTAAAGCGGCTGAAAAAGATGTAAGTATTGCAAAAGGAGATTTATATCCTTCGCTTTCATTTTTAGCAGGTTATGGAACTGGTTATTACGAAACAAATATTAATGCTTTGGGTAATGTTATTCCCTTTCGAACTCAAATAAAAGACAACGCATCTCAATACATTGGTTTATCTTTAAGTATTCCTATTAGTAATAGATTTAGTGCGCGTTCTCGAATTAAACAACAAAAAATTGCATTAATGCAAGAAACCAATAATTTAGATATTCAAAAACAGGAACTTCATAAATTAATACAAGAATTAGTTCAAAATTTTGAAGCTACCAAAATAGAATTTGAGCAAACAAAACAAAGTGAAGTAGCTCGATTATTAACTTTTAATATTGCTCAAAAAAAATACGAAAAAGGCTTAATTAGTGCTTTAGAATTGTATCAATCTAAAAATTTATACACAAAAGCTCAAAACGAAAACTTACAAATAAAATTACAACTAAAAGTTCAGGGAAAAACATTAGATTTTTATATGGGATTGCCTGTTTTTAACTTAAATATATCAAACCAATAATGGACATTCAACTAGAAAAGAAAAAAGGACTTAGATTAAAGCATTACGGATATATTGCGCTTGCATTATTAGTGCTTTTTGTAGGATGGAAAATGATATTTGGAAATTCTACAGCTACCTTCCGAACTGAAAAAGACAAGCTCTCAATTGCCGAAGTAAAACAAGGTAAATTTGATGATTATATTACTATTAATGGTACTGTTGCGCCAATAAGTACTATTTATATGGACGCTTACGAAGGTGGTCGTGTTACAGAAAAATTGATTGAGGAAGGTGCTATGGTAAAAGAAGGTGATATTATTTTAAAATTAGAAAATAGAGGACTTTACGAACAAATTTTAGCAAGTGAAAACAACCTCGCATTAAAGCAAAATGACCTGCGATCTACAAAACTTACTTTTGATAGCAGACAAGTTGAAGGGCGAAAAGATTTAGTGAATTCAGAATATGAATTACAAAAATTAAAAAGGAATTTTGAGCAAAATAAATCGTTATTTCAAGATGAATTAATTTCAAAGGAAGCCTACTTAATTTCAAAAGAAAATTATGAACTTTCTCAAAAACAATATGACATTATAAAATTGCAAACGGAACAGGACATAAAATTACGCAATACTTCTTTAAATGATTTAGATTCGGATTTAGCACGTATGAAAAAAACACTTTCTATGGTGTATGAACGTATTGACCACTTAAATGTACGTGCTCCTGCTGATGGACAATTAGGGTTTTTAGATGCAGAAATTGGTCAGAATATTGGTCAAGGAGAACGCATAGGACAAATAAACGTTTTAACCGATTACAAAATTGAAGCTACTATTGATGAACATTATATTGATAGAATTAAAAGAGATTTAACTGCGGTTTTAGAACGCAATGGTACTAAATACCAATTACGTTTACGAAAAGTTTATCCAGAAGTACGTAATGGGAAATTTAAGGTTGATTTAGTTTTTACCAGCGAAAAACCTGAAACCATAAGATCTGGACAAAGCTATAATATTAAATTACAATTAGGCGCATCTAATGATGCGTTATTAATTCCTAGAGGTAGTTTCTTTCAAAGTACCGGAGGTCAGTGGATTTTTGTTATGGATGCTTCTGGTGATGTAGCTTGGAAAAGAACCATTAGAATCGGAAAACAAAATTCAAGATATTATGAATTACTAGAAGGTTTACAGGTTGGAGAAAAAGTAATTACTTCAAACTATGATAATTTTGGAGATGCTGAAAAAATAATTTTAAAATAAAAAAATCAAAAGAATGATAAAAATTGAAAACTTAAATAAGAGTTTTAGAACCGAAGAAGTTGAAACTTTAGCATTAAACAATGTAACTCTTAAAGTAGAAAAAGGGGAATTTGTGGCAATTATGGGACCTTCGGGTTGTGGAAAATCTACCTTATTAAATATTATTGGAATGCTAGACAATCCCAACAGCGGTCATTACTTTTTTAATGAAAAAGAAGTTGGTGGTTTAAAAGAAAATCAGCGTACTGGAATGCGTAAAGGTAACTTAGGGTTTGTATTTCAAAGTTTTAACCTTATTGATGAACTTACTGTTTTTGAAAATGTAGAATTGCCTTTAATTTACCTTAAAATGAAAAAGAGCGAACGCAAAGAAAAAGTATTAAAGGTATTAGAGCGGATGAAAATTTCGCATCGTGCTAAACATTTTCCGCAACAATTATCTGGAGGTCAACAACAGCGTGTAGCCATTGCCAGAGCTGTAGTTACCAATCCTAAATTAATATTAGCCGATGAACCGACAGGAAATTTAGACTCTAAAAATGGTATTGAAGTAATGAACTTGCTTACAGAATTAAACCAAGAAGGTGCAACAATTATTATGGTAACGCACTCCGATAGAGATTCGCATTATGCCCATAGAGTTATCAATCTTTTTGATGGACAAGTAGTGACTGAAAGTAAGAACAAACAACTAGGCACAACTATTTAAAATATAAACCGAAGTAAATCTATTCAAAAAACAAACAATCATGTTTAAAAATCATTTAAAAATAGCTTGGAGAAATCTAAAAAAGCAACCTTTTTTTACATTCTTAAACACTTTTGGTCTTGCTATTGGGATGGCAAGTGGAATACTTATTTCGCTCTTTATATATGATGAACTAAGTTTTGATAAAATGTTTGCCGATGCCGATCGTATTTATCGAATAGATATGGACATGAAATTTGGCGGAGCTGACATGAAATCTGCTCAAGCTGCAGCTCCTATGGCTGCGGCTCTACAACAAGATTTTTCTCAGATAGAAACAACTGTAAGGTTTCGAAGCCAAGGCAGTATGCTAGTTAGAAAAGATGAAGCTGTAGATAATTCAAAAGAGCTTTATACAACATTTGTAGATTCTACTTTATTCAATATGTTTGGTATTAAACTACTCGCAGGAGATGTCAATTCAGCTTTGACGCAACCCAAAACTTTAGTTTTAACTAAAACAGCAGCTAAAAAATATTTTGGTACAAATAATATAATAGGTCAAAGCCTAATATTGAATAATGACATTACCTATACTATTACTGGAGTCATAGAAGACCTACCTAAGAATTCTTTTATGAGAGATTATTCAATTTTTATGGCTATGGCGGGTCATGAGGCCTCAAAAGAGAATAATTGGGGAGGTAACAACTTTCATACATTTATAAAATTAATACCTACAGCCAATGTTGACGATATGCATGAGCCATTGCAAGAAATGTTAGAAAAGTATATGTTGCCGTGGGCGCAAAAATATTTTCCAGGCATGACCGCAGAAACTTTTGAGGCATCAGGTAATTATATAAGATATTATACTATGCCATTAACGGATATTCATCTGTATTCAGCACGCGATTATGAATTTAGCACTAATAGTAGTATTCAAAACGTATATATCCTATCATTCATCGGGATGTTCCTTATTATATTGGCTTGTGTGAACTTTATGAATCTTTCAACTGCACATTCCTTAAAAAGAGCTAAAGAAGTAGGTGTAAGAAAAACATTGGGATCTAACAAAAGAGAATTGATTCAACAGTTTTTGATTGAGTCTGGATTGGTTTCCCTAATTTCGATGTTACTGGCAGTAATACTATCTATTGCTGCACTTCCCTTTTTTAATAATCTTTCGGGAAAATCTATAACGTTGCCTTTAACAAATCCATTTTTCTGGTTAATCATAATAGTGGTAACTATTTTGTTAGGACTGTTTTCAGGAAGTTATCCTGCATTTTTTATGTCGAGACTGATGCCTGTAAAAACCCTTAAAGGTGGAGGGCAAACTAACGTTGGGGGTGGCAATATTCGAAATTCTTTAGTGGTTTTCCAATTTGCTATTTCTGTTTTTTTAATTGTAAGTACTTTAGTCGTATTTAAACAACTAAATTTTATACAAAGTAAAGACTTAGGTTTTACTAAAGATCAAGTTTTATTAATTAATGACACCTATGCAGTAGGTAAGCAAGTAGATACTTTTAAAGAAGAAGTTAACCGATTGGGTCAAGTAAAAAGTACTTCTTTTAGTAGCTTTTTACCCGTGCCTTCTGCACGATCAAACAGTTCGTTTTTTAAAGAAGGAGCCATAGAACAGGAAAATGCAATTCAAATGGGTACATGGTATGTAGATGAAGATTATATCCCTACTTTAAGTATGAAGCTTATTGCTGGTCGTAATTTTGAAAAACAACATATCACGGATTCTACTACAGTTATTATTAATGAAGCTACCTTAAAAAGATTAGGAGTAGGACCAGAAGAAGTACTTGGTATGCGAATCTCTGAAGAAATTGAAATTGAAAAACCTGTTTTCTATACAGTAATAGGGGTCGTTGAGAATTTTCATTTTGAATCTCTAAGGAATAATATTGGAGCTCTTGGTCTTTTTCTTAACAAATCAACAGGGACTTTAGCTATCAAATTAAAAGAAGGGGATTTTAAACAAACCATTGCATCTATTGAAGGTATCTGGAATAAATTGGCATCAGGACAACCATTTAGTTATCGCTTTATGGATGATGCCTTCAATTCCACTTATGATGCGGATCAAAGATTGGGTCGTATATTTATGGTGTTTACTATATTATCCATTTTAATAGCCAGCCTTGGTCTTTTTGGTCTAGCCGCATTTAATGCCCAAAAACGTACTAAGGAAATTGGTATTCGAAAAGTATTAGGAGCTACTGTTAGTCAAATAACGTACAAATTGACTATCGACTTTCTAAAAATGGTAGGTATTGCGATACTTATTTCACTTCCATTGGGATGGTATGCCATGAATAAATGGTTGGAAGACTTTTCGTATCGCATAGAAATTGGTTGGTGGATAATGTTATTAGCTGCATTTTTAGCAATAACAGTAGCTGTATTAACAGTAAGTTATCAAAGTATAAAAGCTGCAATTGCTAATCCTGTAAAAAGTTTAAGTACCGAATAAATTATTAAAAATATGCTTAAAAATTATCTAAAAATAGCTTTTCGAAACCTTAGAAAAAACAAAATATTTTCATTCATAAATATTATTGGATTGGCAATTGGTTTAAGTGCTTCATTTGTAATTGGGCTACTTATTTATTATGATTTAACTTTCGATAAATTTCATCCAGATAGTGACCAAATTTATAGAGTTACCACCAGTTTTAAAACTCCTGAAGGCGAATTTTATAATAGAGGTGTCGCAATTCCATTAGGTAAAGAGTTAAAAGAAGGTATGGTTGGTGTAAAATTAACCAGTACTTTTTTTAATACATATCAACAAAAAGTTGAAATAAAAGATTCAAAAAAAGTATATAAACATCTTGAAGATATTGTCTATGCTGATCCTGAATATTTTCAATTATTCTCCTATAAATGGTTGGCTGGAACATCGTTAAATGTCCTTTCTAATCCAAATGAAGTTGTATTAACAAATAGCAGAGCAAAAAAATATTTCCCTAACACTACTCCTCAAGACATTGTTGGAAAAACATTAATTTATAACGATTCTATTCCTGTAAAAGTTGTTGGTATTGTTGCTAATTTTGAAGAACGAAGCGATTTTAATTTTCAAGAATTTCTTTCTTATAAAACTGCAATCAGTTTCGATCAAGAGGATCAAGTTAATAATACGGATTGGGATAACACAAATTCAGCTACGCAAACATTTATAAAAATTACAGGTAAAAGTGCTTTAGCTAATGTACAAGACCGTTTAGATGCACTAGCCGTTGCAAATGCAAATAAGTATTGGGTTGATAGAGGTCAATCTAGAGGTTTTCAGTTACAACCTTTAAGCGCCATTCACTTTAGTTCGGAATACGGAATTTTTGACAATACGCGTCACCAAGCAAACAAAAAAATACTGGGAAGTTTAACATTTATTGCCTTATTTCTACTCTTATTAGGCTGCATTAATTTTATAAACTTAAATACAGCACAAGCAACAATTCGCGCTAAAGAAATTGGAATTCGCAAAACATTGGGAAGTTCAAAAAAACAATTGATTTCCCAGTTTTTGGGAGAAACATTCCTTCTGACCATTGCTGCGTCGATAGTTTCGCTATTTTTTACTGCTTGGTTTTTACAATTATTTTCAGATTTTATGCCTCAAGGTGTAAATTTAGAATTATTTACAAATCCAATTATGCTAGTATCTATTGTGATACTTTTATTATTGGTAACGCTATTATCTGGTTTTTATCCTGCGTTGGTTTTATCACATTTTAAACCAATTTCCGTATTAAAAAATCAAGTAACCTTCGGAAATAAAAAAACAACTTTACGAAAATCTTTAACAGTTTTTCAATTTGTTATTGCTCAAATTTTTATTATTGCTACTATACTTGTTGGTAAACAAATGAATTTTTTAATGAATAAAGACATGGGATTTAAAACGGAGACCATTGCTTTTGTAAGAGCTTGGGAGAATCCTGATTTAAACAAACGTCTAAATTTTTTAGAAGAAATTAAATCAATGCCGCAAATAGCACATGCAAGTATTGGTGGAAGACCTCCAGCATCAAATAGTATGAATGGAATTAACGTGACTTTTCTAAAAGATGATACAGAAATCCATACAGATATTGAATTGCTTTTTGGAGATCTTAATTATAGAGAATTGTACGATATAAAACTATTGGCAGGACGTGATCGTTTGAATGATACTATTAATGAATTTGTAATTAATGAAACGTATTCAAAGATATTAGGTTTTAAAAACCCAAATGATGCCATTGGAAAACCTTTAAAAGCTAATGATAAATTAACCACAATTGTAGGTGTTACGGAAAACTTCAACCAGCGTTCTTTACGGTCGCCAATTCAACCAATGGCATTAGTAGGAGATCGTTACCGAAGTGAATATTCTCAATTTAATACCATCCATTTTTCGCTTCAAGGATCTTCAGAAAATTGGCAAACAACTATTGCAAAAATTGAAACAATCTGGGAAAACATTTATCCCGAAGCTGATTTCGAATTAAAATTTATGGACGAAGCTGTAAAACAATTTTACGAAGAAGAACAAAAAACATCGGTATTGTTAAATTGGGCAACAGGACTTGCCATTTTAATAAGTTGCTTGGGGCTTTTAGGTTTGGTTATTTACACAACCGAAAGACGCACAAAAGAAATAGGAATCCGAAAAGTTTTAGGCGCATCCTTAGCACAACTAAACTTACTGTTATGCAAAGAATTTTTAGTACTTGTAGGAATTGCTTTTGTAATTGCAGCTCCAATAGCTTGGTGGGGATTACAATTTTGGCTGGAAACATTTGCCTATAAAACAACCTTAAGTTGGTGGGTATTTTTACTTAGTGGTTTAGTTATGATTGCTATTGCATTGGCTATTATGAGTATTAAAACCTTAGCCTCAGCACGTGCAAATCCTGTAAAAAGTTTACGAACTGAATAAATCACTGCAAAAAAGAAAAAACATGTTTAATCTCTATATCAAAATTGCCTTTCGTTATTTACAGAAGAATAAATTATATTCATTTATCAATATAATTGGATTAGCCATTGGTATCGCTTCCTTTATTATGATTATGATTTATGTTAATTACGAACGTAGTTATGATAAATTTGAAGGTTCAGAAAATGTTTATCGTGTGTATATGGATGCTTTGGAAGGCAATAGTTTTGTTGCTTCAGATGCGCAAACGGCAAACTTAATTGGCCCTACCCTAAAACAAGAATTCCCTGAGGTAAAAGAATATGTTCGTTTATACCAATTCGACAAAGTAATTTTTAAGTACAATAACACTGTTTTTAAGGAAACAAGAGGCTCTTTAGCTGATGACTCCTATTTTGATGTTTTTAAATACTCTTTACAAAAAGGAACTAAAGAAACAGCATTAAAAGATGTAAATACTATTGTTTTAACAGAAACACTAGCAAACAAAATATTTGGAAATGAAAACCCCTTAAAAAAAACAATTTCAGCTTTTCATGACGGTGAAGAAGTTTTATTAACAGTAACTGGAATTTTAAACGTTATACCAGAAAATACGCACATAAAGACTGATTTTTTGATTTCTATGAAATCGCATAATAATTGGTTTGCATCTGAAGACGAAAAAAAACCAAATTGGAGTCATTGCAACTTTTTTACATACATAAAAACAACAAAAAACAACAATTATAATCAATTAAAAGATAAAGTAATTACGAGTGATTTTGGAGATTTCGAAGATGAGCGTCATAATATAGAACCACTTGAAAGTATCCATTTATATTCTAATAAACCTTATGAGGCTGAAGCAAACGGAAGTATTACTAAAATTAAGTTTTTAACAGCCATTGCTTTTATTATTTTAATACTTTCTTGGCTTAATTACATCAATCTTTCAACTACAAAATCTTTAGAACGTGCAAAAGAAGTAGGTATTCGTAAAGTTGCAGGTGCACAGCGTGGTCAATTAATTTTACAATCTGTTGTAGAATCGGTTATTTTAAATGCAATTGCCATTGTTTTTGCTCTTATAATAAATATACTATTGTTAGCAGTTTATAACAAAACCACAGGAAGTAATTTAGCTTTAAATTTTGAAACATTTAGGCAATTAATCCCCGTTTTTGGTATTGTTGTTTTAGGAGTTTTATTAGCAAGTTTGTATCCTGCATTTTTATTAAGTGGTTACAATCCTTCAAAAGCATTGAAAGGGAAAATTAGAGCTTCTGCAAACGGATTAAACATTCGAAAAGGATTAATTATTACACAATTTGTAGCCACCATTATTTTGTTAATCGGTACTATTATAATTACAAAACAAATAAACTTTTTAAAGGACCAACCAATAGGTGCTAATTTAAAACAAGTTCTAGCTTTTCAAGGAGATGTTCTAGAACAAAAATCAGACTCTTTAATTAGAAGTGAATATAGAGTTTTGGAAAATGAGATAAGAAAAATACCAGGAGTTACTAATGTTTCTAGATCTCAAACATTTCCTGGAGGTGGTTATAATAGCTTTAATTCTTTTATTGGAATCACGTATCCTAATGGAACAGAAGATAATAGAACAACTTTTTATGGTTATGCTACACATGGTGAATATTTTAACTTGTTAGACATTAAATTCCTTAGCGGAAATACATTCCTTGAGAATTCAACTGGAAGAAGTCGCCATATTATTATTAATAAAACTGCAATGCGTGAGTTGGAAATTGCAACTCCTGAAGAAGCAGTTCATAAACAAGTACAATTTTTTGGTATTAGTTGGACAATTTCAGGAGTTATAGAAGATTATCATCATTTCGATTTAAAATCTAAAACACTGCCAATCATAATTTTACATCAAAGCAGTAGTAATAATTTATTAGTGAAATTTGATAAAACAGTCGCATCAATATCAGGCTATTCTAGTGCTATTTCAAAGGTAGAAAAACAATGGAAACAGGTATTTCCACAAAGTACTTTTAATTACACCTTTTTAGATAGTCAATTTGAAGCACAATACAAAAATGACAAAGAGTTTAATTCAGCTTTTAGATTATTTACATTATTAGCCATACTTATTGCTTCCTTAGGTCTATTTGGGTTAACATCTTACACCTGCATTCAGCGAAAAAAAGAAATTGGTATTCGTAAAGTAAATGGAGCATCCATAAGTGAAATTCTATCGCTATTGAATATTGACTTTTTTAAATGGATAGGAATCTCTTTTCTAATTTCAATACCCGTTGGTTGGTATGTTATGACCGCTTGGTTAGAAAACTTTGCGCTAAAAACTAATTTAAGTTGGTGGGTATTTGCTTTGGCAGGAATTATAACCTTAGGAATTACATTTTTTACAGTGAGTTGGCAAAGTTTTGTTGCGGCAAAAGGGAATCCAGTTGAAGCTTTAAAAGACGAATAAAAAACTTAACCTATGATTAAAAATTATTTCAAAATAGCGTGGAGGAATTTAAAATCGAACAGATTATATTCTACAATTAACATACTTGGTTTATCCATAAGTTTTACAGTTATTGTACTGCTGTTTATGTTTGTTATGTACGAACGTAATTTTGATGCTTCACATAAAAACAAAGACCATATTTACAGGTTATTATTGCATACCGACGGTGATACCAGTTACGAAACATGGGCAAATGTTCCTGCTATAGTAGCTCCAACAATAAAACAAGAAATACCAGGAATTATTGAATCCGCAAGAGTATTAAAACATAATTTTGGAGATACTGCTTCCATTAACGCAAATGATTCCAACTTTACAGAAAATTTATTGTATTGGTGCGATAATGATCTGTTTAACATTTTTACATTTGAATTTATAAAAGGTCAATTTCAAAATCCATTAACAAATCCTAATACGGTTGTACTTTCAGAAAGTATTGCAAAAAAATATTTTGGAAATGAAAATCCGATAGGAAAAACCATTACTGTAGATAATTATAATAAATTAGAAGTAACGGCAGTTTATAAAGATCTTCCAAAAAATAGCACATTAGACTGTGACTTAATTGCTTCATTTAATTCAACAAATTTTGTTAAATCTAAAGAATGGAGCAATGCTAGTTTTGAAACGTATTGCTTATTTAATAAGGAGATAAATATAGAACAAGCTAATAGTCAAATCGCCGCTATTTTAAATAAAAATGTTCCTCAAAAAGAGCAATGGTTTACGTTATCTTTTCAACCTTTTAATAAAGTCCATTTAAATTCTGCACATATTTTAGATACGTACGCTTCAAGAATTGGTGATATTAAAGAAGTAAAAAACCTTTCATTATTAGCGGTCTTAATTTTAATAATCGCCTGTATAAACTATGTTAATTTGGTTACTGCACGCTCTCACAAAAGGAATAAAGATGTAGGTATTAATAAAACTTTAGGAGCAACTTCAAAAAATATGAGAATTCGTTTTTTTATTGAAACTGCTATAATTGTATGTATTGCTTTATGTATCGGCTTAATTTTGGCTGTAGTTTTCTTACCTATTTTCAATCAATTTGTTGAGCAAAATTTAGACATTTCAGCCTTATACAATCAAAATTTCATTATAGGAATATTGATTATTTTTATTGTAACAACATTACTTTCAGGCTTATACCCTGCAATATATTTATCTAGATTTTCGCCTAAAGCAATTTTTAATCCTTCAAACAAACAAAGTAAAACTATCGCATTTATTAGAAAAGGATTGGTAACATTTCAGTTTACAGCATCGGTTATATTAATTATAAGTTCCATAGTTATTTATAAACAATTGCATTTTATTCAGCATAAAAAATTGGGATTTAATCCGGAAGGTGTTGTTGCAATTTCTATTGCTAGTATTCAAAAAGATGAAAAGAACGAAACTTTATTAAATGAATTTAAAAAATTAAGTGCAGTTACATCTGTTGCAAAAGTTCAAGGATTTCCGGGTAAAAGTGTAAGCACAAGATCTTTGATGAAAGATGAAAATGATGAACAAGGTATGAACATACAAACCAATGCGGTTGATGCGTCTATTATTGATGTTTTAAACTTGAATCTATTAGCTGGAAGAATGCCCAAAAATTCAGTAAAAAACGATACTCTTGTTGAAGTTACACTTAATAAAAAAGGGATTGATTACCTTGGTTATTCACCTAAAGATGCCATTGGAAAAAAAGTTCAAACACAAGTTGGAAACAATTCATATATAGTTGGTGTGGTAGATAATTTTAACTTTTCATCCTTAAGAATTCCAATCGGTGCTTATGCTTTTCACAATAATTTAAGAAATGAACAAAAGTACTTTTTATTGGTCCGTTATAATACTGAAAATTTACTTCAATTAATGGATCAATTTAAGAGCACATTCAATACTATAATTCCAGAAGTTGCTTTTGATGCTATTTTTTTAGATAAAACAGTACAACAGTTATATCATCAGGAATACAAAATTGCAAGAATCATTATCTTCTTTTGTGGTTTGGCTATCTTTTTATGTTGTTTAGGTTTATTTGCATTAGTTACCTATATGACAGAACAACGAACCAAAGAAATTGGGATACGAAAAGTACTAGGAGCCACCTTAACTGAATTAAATATCTTATTATGGAAAGACTTTATTGTGTTAATTTTCATAGGATTTTTAATTGCAACACCTCTTGCTTGGTTCGGGGCAAATAGTTGGTTAAATGGATTTACCTATAAAACTACTTTAAGTTGGTGGTTATTTGTTTTAAGCGGTTTGGTAATGTTGCTGATAACGCTGATTGTAATTAGCTTTAAAACAATTGCTACTGCTAAAGTGAACCCTGCAAATAGTTTACAAACGGAATAATTTTTTTTAAAATGAATATTATATTTTTTAAACTCGCTTTTCGTAACATTCTTAAAAACAGTGTCAGTTCAATAGTAAATATTGTTGGGTTTTCACTTGGAATAGCTGCTTGTCTTTTTATTTTTTTGTTTATAAAATATGAAACCAGTTTTGATTCGTTTTATCCAAATAGTGAAAAACTATATCGTGTGGTGAGTGCTACAAAAAGTAGCAACTCAATTTCAAAATCAGGTTTTACTTGGTTTCCAGTAGCTAAAGATTTAAAAAATGAAGTTCCTGGAATTGATGATTTTTGTAGAATTTCAGAAAAAAATCCTGCGAAATTTTTCATTGAAAATGAAACTAGAGAAATTGAAAAACTACGTTATGCCGATGCTAATTTTTTTCAATTTTTTAATTTTCAATTATTAGCAGGAAATCCTGAAACAGTTTTAGACAATGCTGATAAAATTGTGTTGACAGAAAAAATGGCAACACAACTTTTCGGAGCTGTAAATCCTTTAGGAAAAACGGTACTTTTTAATCATAAATTATTTACTATTTCTGGTATCGCAGCAAATCCGCCTTTAAATACACACCTTATTTTTGATGCCATTATTTCAATAAAATATATTGAACAAAGCGATTTATATTGGAAAAAATATGGTGGCGGAATTACCTTTTTATCCTACTTGCAATTAGCCGAAAATGTTTCTCCAGAACAAATTGATAAGGCTTTACCTGCTTTTTTTGATAGAAAAATAAATGAACGTTGGAAAGACACAGGAATGTCGCAATCTGCTTATTTACAAAACATTAAAGAGGTACATTTATCCGATGGTTCTATTGATTATGACTCCACAACAAACAGAAATAAAAAAAGTATTTATATAATTGTTTGCATTAATGTACTTATATTATTGCTTGCCATTGTTAATTACATCATATTATACACTGCTCAAAAAATTACAAAAACAAAAAATACTGGAATCCTTAAAATTTTTGGTGCAGGAAAATACAGTATCATGGGACAA
>Ga0209345_10004135_pt1 | contig 14228 bp, 14 predicted proteins | sample Cruoilmetagenom7_FD_187294 | JGI IMG/M metagenome (GOLD analysis project Ga0209345, IMG submission 187294) | Oil polluted marine microbial communities from Coal Oil Point, Santa Barbara, California, USA - Sample 7 (SPAdes) (version 2) | ecosystem: Environmental > Aquatic > Marine > Oil seeps ... | reverse complement strand
CGATCTAGCATTTTATGGCGCTGCCAGCTTATCTCGAAATGGCTATGAAATTGACTCAGTCTTCAATTTTAAATCAGATCGATTCTTTATGCCCTGATGTAAGCCGCAATAAATTATATTCATCGTTGATATAACGGGTATTGCTACCACCATTCCAATAAAACCAAATAAATTACCAAATATGATAATGCCAACTATAACAACCAATGGATGCAAGTTAACAGCATTAGCTACGACTGCAGGTATGACTATTGCATTGTCTATAACCTGAGCAATTAATATAACCGATATAGCTGAACCAATAAGCCATAATTCGACCGGTGTGTGAGCCAGTGCAAGTAGTACAGGTAGTACCATAGCTAATAGAGGGCCGACATAAGGAATTAGGTTAAGTACACCAGCAATGACACCCAATAAAAAGGGTGAATCCAGGCCAATAATATAAAATCCTATAGTAGTAATGATACACATAATACCTGACTGGATCATAATGCCACGGATATACTCTTGAAGTTGATGTGCTACACGGTAATAAATTAACCAGCCCATTTCAAAACTCGAGTTTGGAAGCTTGTCGAGTATATTATTTCTAAAGTTTCTAAAATCACGTATCAGAAAAAAGGTAAATATGGGAACTAGCACTAGTAAAAGAGATAAGCTAATAATTAAATTAGAGCCTTCAATAAGCGCATTTTTCCCCCAGTCGTTTAGCTGATTAAAAAAATGCAGGGTTAGTCCGCTCGATTGAATTTCTAGCCCTAACGATGAAACGATGTGCTGACTGAAATCATTGCCCATTGTAGTGATGGTTTCCCACACAATGGGTAGTTGGGATTGTAGTGATGAAAGTTGAGTTGACAGGTGAGGTAGCAATAAAGAGCCGCCTATACTGCCTATGCCAACCAGTATTAATAAAACACTAAGTGATGATGCGTTTCTGGATAAACCATAACGTTCAAAAATTTCAGATATAGGTTCTAATAGTGCATATAACGCAAACGAGATAATGATAGGGATAAGCAATGGGGCAAGTAGTATTGCAAGTATTGCAAGAACTGCACTTATCAAACTAAAGATAAATAATGTTTTACTTCGTGGGTGTTGAATAAGTGTTTGAATCATTTATTAACTGTTTGGATTAGTTATTTTGTAGGGAAAGTAATATGTTGGTATGTCGCAAACGAGCAGCTAAAACAGTTGCGATGTTAAGCATAAATTGGGCGCCACTTTTAGGTGAGCGCTTAACCCATTCATCAAGGTCGGTTCTTAAAAAGAAGATTAGTTCGGACTCTTCACTGGCAATGGCATCGGCTGTTCTTGGTTCGTCAATGATAAGTGCTACTTCACCAAAAAAATCACCAGCAGTAAGTTCAGCCAATAGTTTTTCAGTCGCTTTAATTTCTATTCCACCACTACGTATTAATACAATACTAGCCCCTATGTCACCACTGCTAAAAACCATTTCACCTTTTTTGTAATGACGTGGGTGCATGGTTTTAACCAGGTCACGACATTCTCGTTTAGTAATCTTGTCGAAAAGTGGAGTCGACATCCACATATCTGTAACTTCAGATATACGATCTTCCTTTGGGCGAAATAGATTTTGCCAGAGCGGGTGTTTTGAGTTCATTTTCTAGCGTTTTTAATTTTTAGCATAATAAAAGCTGCCATATAAATATGAAAACCGTGTTATTTCAGTCTGAGCAAAGGTGCAATGCTATTGCATTAATGCTGTCCAAATAACACAACGGCTGTATGTTTAATTAAGTGTAGCAGTTCTATTTAAGATTTTTTATAAACTCTATATAACAGGCATACCATTTGCTTTTAGCATTTTACAAAGCTGTATCAATGGTAAGCCGATTAACGTGTTAGGGTCATCTCCCTGCATACTTTCAAACAGGCTTATACCTAGTGCTTCAGATTTGAAGCTGCCGGCGCAATTATAGGGTTCTTCACGCTTTAAATAGTTTTCTATTTCACTATCAGATAATTCTCTGAATTTAACTATATAAGGTTCACAGATAGTTTCTGTTACCCCCGTTTTACTATCAAATAAACATAAGCCGGTATAAAAAGTAATCGTTTGTCCCGAAGCGGCTTTAAGTTGTTGGAATGCAACTTCGTATGAGCCGGGCTTATGTAACACATTACCATTAAGAGCAGCACTTTGGTCGGAGCCAATAATAAGTGAGTCTGGGTGTTGACTGGATAATGCCTTTGCTTTGCTTTCAGATAGACGTTTAACCATAGATTCTATTGATTCGCCTTGCAGAGGCGTTTCATCAATATCAGGAGAGTCAGTTTCATACTGTAGATTTAGTTTATCCAGTAGTGCTTTGCGAAATGGTGAGCTTGATGCTAAAACGAGTTTCATATATTTATATTTAAGGTTGTTTACAAAAAAATGCATATTAACCTGTCTGAATAATTGATCATAGGAATCTAGATCATTGAAAAGCAAATTAGTAGGGTTTATCTGTGTCCAATTGAGCTAAAATACGGCAAATCTTATAGAACAATATTGTGATTAATGTTGTTCTAATTGAAAATCTGGCATTAATGTTGCGAATTATCTGGAAATGCTTGAAAATAAAGGGAATTTCTTTGACAGAAGGGCGATTTTTAGTATAGAATCGCGCGATTATTATGAACCAGACACTACCTGTTCACCTGAACTTTGCTCAAAAAGCTAAAATTGGCTTTGAAATTCAGGGAAAATTGCCAATTAAGCAGTTAAAACGCTTAAATGAAGCATTGTTATCTGATGAAGGTGATATTGAGGTTGAGCTTAAGTTTGATCGTGCCGGTCCAGTTCCATTTATACTGGGGCATATAAAGGCTGAATTGCAATTGAAATGCCAGCGATGTATGCAGGCTATGTCTCACAGTGTAGATATAGGCTTCAAGTTGGGTCTTGTTCAAAATGAAGCACAACTTGAAAAACTAGAAGATGATTTTGAGCCATATCTTTTAGAAAGTGATAATAACCATCTGCCAGATATGTTGGAAGAAGAGTTATTACTAGCGCTACCTTTGGTAGCTATGCATGAATTCGATTGCTCTGATTACTTGCAAAAACAAGTGTTAGAGCAACAGGATAAAGTAGAAAAAACTGAAGAGAAGGAAAATCCATTTTCCGTACTCAAGGATCTACTTTAATTAGTTTAAGTTATTGTTTTATGTAGCATTTAAGTGTTACTTATTATTGGAGATTAAAATGGCAGTACAACAAAACCGTAAAACACGTTCAAGACGTGGTATGCGTCGTTCACACGATGCGCTAACTACTGCTGCACTGTCTGTAGAGCAGACTACTGGTGAAACACATCTGCGTCACCACGTAAGCCCAGATGGTTACTTTAAAGGCCGTAAAATCACTTCTAAATCTAGCGAAAGCTAATTAGTAGTTATTTGCAGCCCTGGTGATATTCACCGGGGTTTGTGAATAAGCCGTGTGGTATTCATGCACGCATGTACAATCGAGCATTCGAATCGATAAAAATATTTAAATTGCATAATATTTATGCACCGTCATTAGCTAAACTCGCTAAAACGTATTCATTTCATTCATATTGAGACTTTAATGCCTGAATCCCCAATTATTGCTATTGATGCCATGGGTGGTGATGTTGGCCCGCAGGTCACTGTCGCAGCGGCTGCGTGCATTCTTAAACAACGTCAGGATGTTAAGCTTATTCTTGTAGGTCTTGAAGATAAAATTCAAGCTGAACTAACTACGTTAGGTATTAAGTTATCTGATCGGTTATCTATCCAGCACGCTTCAGAGCTTGTTGAAATGGATGAAGCACCCGCTTTAGTGCTCAGAAAAAAGAAAGACTCTTCAATGCGTGTTGCCATAAACCTGGTGCACGAGGGTAAGGCTAATGCAGCAGTGAGTGCCGGAAATACCGGTGCATTAATGGCAACGGCCAAGTTCGTATTTAAGACTCTGTCAGGAATTGACCGCCCTGCAATCATGACAACCTTGCCCAATATGGTTGGCCACACTCATATGCTAGACCTGGGTGCAAATGTTGACTCCAGTGCTGAAAGTTTATTCCAGTTTGCAGTTATGGGCTCAGTTACAGCTTCGGCGGTTGATAATGTTGAAAACCCACGCGTAGGTTTGTTAAATGTCGGGTCTGAGGCAATGAAAGGCAATGCGCAGGTAAAAGCTGCTGAGCCATTGCTTCAAAATAGTGATCTTAATTACATAGGCTTCGTTGAAGGTGATGATATATTCAATGGTTCAGTAGATGTCGTTGTCTGTGATGGCTTTGTGGGGAATGTATCACTTAAAAGTGCCGAAGGTGTTGCTAAAATGTTTGGTCACTTTATTAAAGAAGAGTTTAAACGTAACCTGTTTACCAAGATCATTGGGTTAATTGCGCTACCTGTATTAAGATCTTTTAAAAAACGAGTAGATCATAGGCGCTATAATGGTGCTAGCTTGCTAGGCTTAAAACAAATTGTGATTAAAAGCCATGGTGGTGCTGATGAGTATGCTTTTAGTAAAGCTATAGATGTGGCAATACTAGAAGTTGTAAAATCAGTACCTCAGTGTATAGAAAGCCACCTCGGTGCATTACTAGAGCAGCAACCGGCTACTAAATAGCTTTATCATCAAAATTACCTGTTAGACATTACATAAAGAGCAAATATCTTGAAATACGCACGTATCACTGGAACCGGAAGTTACTTACCTGAACGTATTATGACGAATGCGGACATTGAGAAAATCGTTGATACAACGGATCAATGGATTCAGGACCGTACAGGTATTAAACAGAGGCATATCGCTGCGGATGATCAAACGACCTGTGATCTTGCCGAACAGGCTGCACTTAAAGCAATGGAGGCAGCAGGTGTCACAAAAGATGATATAGACCTGATTATTGTGGCTACAACAACACCTGATGTGGTATTTCCAAGTGTTGCCTGTCTATTACAAAAAAAACTTGATATACATGGTTGTGCTGCATTTGATGTGCAAGCGGTATGCACTGGTTTTGTATATGCACTAGGTATTGCAGATAACTTTATAAAAGCTGGCACTACTAAATGTGCACTAATAATTGGTGCTGAAACATTATCCAGAATTTTAGATTGGTCAGACCGTGGAACGTGCGTTTTGTTCGGTGATGGTGCGGGTGCTGTGATCGTACAAGCCAGTGATAAGCCGGGTATTTTGTCATCTCATTTACATGCAGATGGTGCCTATGAGCATTTGCTCAGTGTACCAACGGGGATCTCAAAAGATCAGCAGCGTTTTAGGGAAGAGGGCGCGCACATCACAATGAAGGGAAATGAAGTGTTTAAGATGGCTGTAAACACATTAGGGCGCATTGTTGATGAAACCCTTACAGCTAATAATATGCAAAAGTCAGATATCGACTGGTTGGTACCACATCAGGCCAATATACGGATAATTAATGCTACTGGTAAAAAACTTGGTTTAAACCCGGATCATGTAGTTGTAACGGTTGATAAGCATGGTAATACATCAGCTGCATCTGTACCTCTGGCGTTAGATACAGCGGTTAGAGAGGGTCGTATAAAAGAAGGTGAGACAGTATTGTTAGAAGCCTTTGGTGGCGGATTTACCTGGGGTGCAGCTCTGCTGAAATGGTAATGAAATTCGAGGGGCTTATACCTGTTTTACAATGCCTTAATATAGAGAAGACCCTCGATTTCTACCAAAAAGCGCTACGCTATATTATTATAAATAAAACAGAAACTGATACGGGGCTGCAATGGGCTTATATCAAATCTGATAATACTTATTTAATGTTACAGAAGAGCCCTGCCTCATTAAATCAAAATCATTCTGAAAAAATCATACTTCATTACTATACTACTGATATAACAGCTCAGCACCAGTTTATGGCCGCCAGAGGAATTAATGTTGGTCAAATAGAAGACACAGCGTATCATATAAGGCAGTTTTATATTGAAGATCCGGAAGGTAATAAGATTGCCATAGGTCAAGATATAAAACAGTAATTAACCATAGGCTTATATTAAACCCGATAATTAGAGAATATTTATGAATAAAATTACCAAGATACTAATTGTTTCAACTTGCCTAATTAGCGCATCGGCTTGCACTGCTTTTACAGAAATATCATCAAGTACCAGCTCAACATCTGATGCAGTTACACCGGATGTGACATTAAATGAGTTTGTAAATAAAAGATATATTGCAATACGATATGACGCAGCTAATGGTGGTGGAGAAAATCTTGATGCTTTAGCGCAGTTATTAGGTGAAAAAGATAAGCGTGCGTTTGCGACAAAAATGAAAAATAACTTTGATAGTATATTTAAGCAGGTTGAGCATCCATCGGAAATCATTGGAAGAATTGAGTCTAAGGTGATTTTGAAAAAAACTTAATATTTTTATAAATAAAAACAGCAAAGGGTAAAGCTGTTTGATGTGAATTTTATTATATCGCACATGTAAATAATCATTTTATCTACTAATCAGAATAATTAATAAATAAGTGACCAGGTAATAATTCTGAGATTTATATGTGTGATGTAATAGTAAATAATGATTTGTTTAGTAATAATTTGAAGATTCACAGATTAAATTACATATGATTTAAAAGGGAGTGAGTGTTGTTTGAATTTCAGCAAGACAATAATAATACGCAAAAGTCAAAGCAACGTATTGACCAGGAGATAAATAGAGGGCTTGCGTTACTGGTATTATTAACGGTATCTGTTGTAGGTTCAAGCTGGCTATTTTCATTGCCGGTATATTTTAATATAAAAATTATCTCACAAGTCATTCCTGTTATAAGCTCGCTTATATTGTTGTTTTCTGTAACAAGAATTCAACATGTTTATTTTAATAAAATTGTACCTGTATTGGCTTTTGTTTTTGTGTTTTGTAGCTGGTCTTATGTGGTTTATTTAAATGCTTATGTTGATGTTGGCGTAAGCTCCCCCCCTCAAAAAGAGGTTGTTGGTGCACAACTGTTAGGCATGTCCCATGCTGTTTATATAATCGGTTTATGTTTTTCTATTGTCTGGTTAGGGCGTTACTTTAAATACAATCTTTATTTGTCTGCATCATTTGTAATAACGCTTATTGTGCTTTTGTTGTTGTTTTCAAATGCAGAAGTTACTTATCTATTAGCATACATTGTCTTGTTAGTTTCTAGCACTATATTTTCTGCTATTAGCTTAAATAACAGTCAGGAAGTAGCTGCTGAAGCGAATCTTGAATTAGTCAATGAATCAGTCGAAAATGACTTTCTATTACCATCAGAAATAATTGAGCAGGAAATAAAGCCTGAGCTTGATATAAATGTATTACCTTTAACTGAAAATACTATAAGCCATGATTGGGAGTTAATACTTCGGGAACTTCAGGGTGAGTTAAAGAATACTACTGATGTAGATCAGTTATTTAAGCGTATGCTTGTGTTTCTGCATGGAGCTATGGACTTTGATGCTGCTGCAGTAGGTATGTTGCAAGATAGAAGTATAAAAAAAATAGCTTCTACAGGCGCTGATGATTACCTGAATTCACAAGTACTTAACTGGACAAATCAAAGAGTAAAAGAGGTGTTTGCATCACGGGAGCCTATTCTTAGTGTGCAGATTAATCAAAGTCCATCTTCACATAATGGAGACTTGCATCGGCTAGATGTGCCGGTGGTTTCAGGCCAAAAAGTAGTAGGTCTTGTTACTCTTTTCAGGGATTCGGTAACTTTTGATACAAATGATGTTATGTTGGCGGCAAGTATCGTGTTTCATAGTATGCTAGCGCTGAGGCAGGCACGTTTACAAGATGAAGTTAAGCGCCTTAAAAGTGATTCGCCTGTGACTAAATTAACGCTCTATAGTCGAGAGCAATTCGTAGATAAAATAAAACCCGTCTTTGAAAAATTATCAAAACCTAGAGAATGCTCGTTATTCATAGTAGAAATTGATAATCTGGATTCGGTGATTGATACCAAAGGTAGAGATGCTGGTACATTACTATTTAAAGCAGTATCAAAAACAATTATGTCTTATTTAAGTGAAAGAGATATTCTTGGTAAGTATGGTAATGAAGGTTTTGTGGTTTTGCAGGATGAAGCCGACTTGATGCACGCAAAAGCAGTTGCTGAAAAAATTAGAGAGAAGGTTTCTCAAATAAAATTAAAATATCAAAATGAAGTGTTATCTACTACTGTCAGTATTGGTTTAACGATTGTGTCTAATCCTGATGAGGGTTTACCTTCGTTAATGCGTAAAGCGGATATGGGATTGTTTGTGGCTAAAGAAAATGGCTGTAACACAGTTAAAGTTAGTTTTTGAGTTGGGTGTTGGTAAGACTTATAGTTTTTTAATCTTCGCTATTGGTTCGATTTGATTTTCCCTTATAATCGGCTCCTATGTTCATTGGGATGTCGTATCTGAAGTTTTTTCATGTGGTTTCTATCAATTGGAGTGGTTTTCTTTGATTTATTACCATATTTGTTAAAATAATTATATTTACAAATACATAAATAATAAATAAGTTATGTGACGTAGTTATCGTATGTGAAAACTACGAGTGGTTTAGAATTAGATCTAGTAAAAATTATGAGTTCGATTGTTGTTTTTAATTTAAATACAATAATTTGGGGTTTAAAAGTGAGTTAAATTGCTAGTATAAGCAATGATTTATTTTTAAGAGATATATTTTCTAAGTTTTCATGCATATTTGTACTAATTAAATTAGTTATGAAGCTAGAGAAATATTTATAAGTATCCTGTTTATTGTTTTAAAAAGGAATTTTTATGAAGCGTGTGTTGTTTTCGTTTGTTTGTGTCATTTTTTCGTGTTGTTATCTTACTGTTAATGCTAAGCCTGTTGTTACTCTTGAACGTGCTTCGGCAATAAATAGTGTTGTATTTAATGAGAGTACTACAAAACTTGTATCTGCGAGTGATGATAATACTATAAAGTTGTGGGATATTAAAAACGGCGTAATGATTAATGTTTTAAAAGGTCATGAAGCTGCTGTTAAAAGTGTTGTGTTTAGTCCAGATGGCTTAACTCTTGCCTCTGGGGGCTACGATAAAACCCTGAAGCTCTGGAATGTAAAAGATCATAGAGAAGTTAAAAGTATTAAAGCAGGATACGGCAAAATAAACAGTATTGTGTTTAGCCCAGATGGAAAAAAACTTGCTGTTGGTGGCGGAATTAATTCTTTACAGTTTTGGGATGTAAACAGCGGTAAGAAACTAGCGTCTCGAAGAAGTTATTCAGGTAAGGTTAAGAGTGTAGCATTCAGTCCAGATGGTAAACTGGTTGCATCAGGTAGCGAAGTTGTGAAGCTATGGGGTAGTGAAAGCTCTAATGAAATTAGAAATTATAAAAACAATCATAATAAAAAAGTGTCAAGCCTGGTTTTTAGTGGTGATGGTACACAATTAATATCAGCTGGTAATGATAAAATTGAGGTCAGAAATGTCTTGAGTGGCCACCTGGATATGCTCATTAGAGATAAGAATGAAGCGATTAATTGTGTAGATTTAAGTCCTGATGGGCGATTGATTGTATCAGGAGGTAGTGATACCTCTATAAAATTATGGGGTGTACAAGGTGGTAACCCCATAGAAACACTAAATGCGCACACCGCTGAAGTTAGTAGTTTAGATTTTAGTTCTGATGGTAAATTTTTTGCTTCTGGAAGTTACGATGGAAGCATTATTTTATGGAATAAGCAAAGTAAACGAAAGGTTGCCAGTTTTTTATCATTTGAAGATGGTGAATGGCTTGTTATCACAGCTGATGGGTATTTTAATGCGTCTAGTAATGCAGCTAAATATTTTAGTGCGCGAACCCTTTCAAATAAGTTGATTGATATGCCGGATTACTATGAAACTTATCACCGACCAGATATTGTAAAGCTTATATTGGCAGGTCAAAAATATTGATAGAAAGTTCTAGTTAATTTTATATATCTTAAATTATATTGCTATCATAACAATACCTACTACACTTTTAATACTTGATAAATTAGAGGTGTGATTAGAATGGCAAGAATATTAGCAGTTGATGACGCGCTGGCTATCAGATGTGCAATAGAACATATTTTAACTACTTATGGTCATGAAGTTTTTTTATTTGAAAATGGTAAAGAAGCACTTCATTTTGCACGTAATGAAGATGTTGATCTGGTTATAACGGACTTAAATATGCCAGAAATGAATGGTATGAGCTTAATTACAAGTTTAAGGCGCATTGAAAGCTATAAGAGAATACCTATCTTAATTATGACAACTGAATCATCTGATTATAAGAAAAAAAAGGGTAAGTCAGTAGGTGCGACCGGGTGGATTACTAAGCCATTTACAGAAGAAAGAATTAAATCCGCATTAAATAAAGTCCTGAGCTGATTTTAAGCTGTGACTTTTTGTTTGTTGTCTATAGAAACTAGTTCTTTGTAATTGTTGATAAGTGAAGTAGTTTAAACTTGTACTTGTAGTGTCTCACTGTGATCTCGGTTACGCTATAGCAATAGTTTCGAAACGTTTACTTCTATAGTATCTATCAGGAATCTAGCTGAGAACGATTTAACATATCCCTGGCATGATCAATAGTCTGTTGAGTAATTTCTAATCCTCCGAGCATTCTAGAAATTTCATCAACTCGTTGTTCCATCTCTAATGGGATAATTTCAGTTCTGGTTTCCTTTCCGTCACTATGCTTATAAACCTGCATATGATGATGTGCTTGTGAGGCGACTTGAGGCAGGTGTGTAATACAGAAAACTTGCCTGCTTTCACCCAGCAACCGTAAGTGTTTTCCTACTATTTCAGCTATACCGCCACCAACACCGCTATCTACTTCATCAAATATAAGAGTTGGAATGCGACCCTGTTGAGCAGTAATCATTTGTATAGCCAGGCTGATTCTGGCTAATTCACCACCTGATGCGGTTTTTGCTAGTGCTTTATAAGGTTGCCCAGTATTGGTGCTGACCATGTACTCTATTTGATCTTGCCCATTACTGCTAGGGTTCTCTTTAGCTGTAATTTGTATTTTAAATTGGCCACCCGACATGCCAAGTGTTTGCATGGACTTACCAATTTGTTTGTTTAGTTTTATTGAGGTTTTAGTTCTTGAGTCACTTAGTTTCTTAGCAAGCGTGTTATATTTTTTAGCTAGCTTCTCTACTGCAGTTTCAAGCTGGCTTAAATTTTCATCGACATTATCTAATTCATTAAGTTCGGCTGATAAAACATTAGATAAGTTGATTAGCTGGTCTGGTTCAACGTGGTGTTTGCGAGATAAGTCATGAATGATACCTAGCCGTGTCTCTACTTCTTCAAAACGTTGAGGGTCACTATTTAAATTATCTTTATAATCACGGAGCAGGCTTGCTGATTCTTCGATTTGTACCATAGCTTCTGATAACATTTCAAAAGCAGGGGATAAACTATCATCTGTGGAAATCATATCCTCTATTTTGCTTACTTCTTTAGAAAGCTGCAAATGAATGCTGGTGTCTTCTGCATCATATAAAGCGTCTAATGCAGACGCCGTGTTATCACTTAATTGATCTGCATTGGCAAGTGTCTGGTGTTCGTTCTGTAGTTTGTCAGTTTCACCTTCAGATAGAGAAAGGTCCTCAAGTTCTGTTACCTGATAACGAAGCAAATCCAGACGGTCATTTTTATCTTTGCAGGAGGTTTGCAGTTCGTTAAGTTTTTCTTTTTTTATGTTCCAGTCATTAAAAGCCGTTTTAATATCATTTAAAAGTTTAGCATGTTGCGCATAGTCATCTAATAATTGACGCTGCATATCGGGTTTCATTAACGATTGGTGTTCGTGCTGTCCATGTATATCAACTAGCATTTCACCAAGTTGGCGCATGTCTTGTAGTGGTACTGGAGTGCCGTTAATAAAAGCTCTTGAGCGTCCATCAGCACTTAATCTACGGCGTAATAAGCAATCTCCATCTGCATCTAATTCTTTATCAGTTAACCACTCATTAACATGGTTTAATTTTGAAATATCAAACTCAGCGCTAATCTCAGCTTTACTAGAACCTGCTCGAACACTATCAGAGTCTGCTCTATCACCTAGTAGAAGCCCTAGTGCACCTAATAATATAGATTTACCTGCGCCTGTTTCTCCGGTAAGTGTGGTTAATTTATTCTTAAAATTTAGATCAAGGTGATCGATAATAGCGAAATTACGAATGCGGATATGACTAAGCATTACAGTTGCTCGCTCCAGTGTAATTTTGCACGTAGAATTTCATAGTAGTCATAACTTGCTGGGTGTATCAGGTGGATATTACTTTGTTTTTTCTGAATAACTATTTTATCACCAGGTTTAACATCAAATGCTGTTTGCCCGTCAAAAGTAACTTGTGAGGTGGACTGTTTACTTTCACCAATAATTATTTCAACCTTACTATCGGCATTTATCACTAATGGACGGTTAGTTAATGTGTGAGGGCAAATAGGAACCAATACCATCGCATCGAGTGTAGCGTGTAGTAGTGGACCGCCGCTTGATAGTGCATAAGCTGTAGAACCAGTAGGTGTTGATACTACCAGACCATCAGCTCGCTGATAGTTTACAAACTGTCCATTAATATAGGTGTTAAATTCAATCATACGCGCAACATCTCGTATATGTACAACTACATCATTAAACGCATCAGCCTGTGATATGACTTCTCCATTGCGTTCGACTTGTGCCTGTAACAAGAAGCGGCATTCATCTACATACTCACCATGCATTATCTGTTCAAGATGTTGTAGCATGTCATCGGGTGAAATATCAACTAAAAAACCCAGTCGCCCCAGGTTGATACCAAGTACGGGGATATTGTGATCTGCAAGTGATCGAACTGCACTTAAGAATGTACCATCGCCACCGACTACAATTGCTAGATCAGATTGTTTTGCTAAATTGCTTCTATTAACAATATTAACGTTTTCAACTAAACCTTCAGTGCTATTATCATAAACAATGTCACATTTTTTTTGGACTAAAAAATCGACTAGTCGTGTAACAGTTTGCTTTACAGCACTGCTCTTGTCCTTGGCAATAATGCCGATGGTTTTAATTTTTATTGTCATTGATTTGCCATTTTTTTAGGTCGCCTATTTTTAGATGTTCCGTGGCGACTATATTGAAATATTAATGTTTGTGAGATTTCTCGGCTAGTTCATATAAAAGTTCTAAGGCCTGTCTCGGATTTAAATCATCTACCTGTATTTCCTGTAACTGTTCTACTATTGGGTGAGGGTTATTATTAAATAACTCAAGTTGACCTGTCGACTCTTCAACAAACACTTCATGTGTGCTTGCTGATTGACGCTCTAAAATTTGTAATTTTTTCCTCGCATTCGTAATAACGGATGCAGGTACACCAGCAAGTTTTGCTACTTGTAAGCCATAGCTCTGATTTGCAGGGCCGTCTTTAACAGTATGCATAAAGACAATATTGTCACCGTGTTCTACAGCATCCAGGTGAACATTCTTTGCCGTTTTTATTTCATCGACCATTGCGGTTAGCTCAAAGTAGTGAGTTGCAAATAATGTGAATGGTCTGCTATCTAATGCCAAACTTTCAGCGCAGGCCCAGGCCAGGGATAGTCCATCAAAAGTACTGGTGCCACGCCCAATTTCATCCATCAGTACGAGGCTTTTTTCTGTTGCATTGTTTAAAATGTTCGCCGCTTCAGTCATCTCAACCATAAAGGTTGATCTACCAGAGGCTAAGTCATCAGTTGCACCTATGCGTGTAAATATGCGATCAATAGAACCAATGACGGCTTTTTCTGCGGGAACATAGCAACCTATGTGTGCCATTAAAACGATTAAAGCTGTTTGTCGCATATAGGTAGATTTACCGCCCATGTTAGGTCCGGTAATAATCAACATGCGCTGCTGGTCATTTAACTTGCTATCATTAGGGATGAAGCTGTTATCAGAAACCAGTTCTACCACCGGGTGGCGGCCGGATGTAATATTTATTGCTGAGCGTGTTTGAAATTCAGGTTTGCAATAATTTAAACTGTCTGCACGTTCAGCAAAACAGCAAAGCGTATCAAGTTCGGACAGGCCTTCGGCGCAAAGTTGTAATGGGTTTAAACTAAACAATAGTTTATCTAATAACTCATCATAAAGTGCTTTTTCCCGACTCAATGAACGTTCTTTAGCGCTCAGCACCTTATCTTCAAAGGCTTTTAATTCTGGAGTAATAAAACGTTCTGCA
>Ga0209345_10004134_pt1 | contig 14231 bp, 9 predicted proteins | sample Cruoilmetagenom7_FD_187294 | JGI IMG/M metagenome (GOLD analysis project Ga0209345, IMG submission 187294) | Oil polluted marine microbial communities from Coal Oil Point, Santa Barbara, California, USA - Sample 7 (SPAdes) (version 2) | ecosystem: Environmental > Aquatic > Marine > Oil seeps ... | reverse complement strand
AGTTTCTGCACTACTTGCTCAGTGAGATCGGGAGTCGATGACGTCAACCAGCGTCTTGATGGAATCACAAGCCGCGGCACTTCATCGGTATGGCATAGAAGCCGAGGACCGGTTTGTCGATGTACCTGTGATCGAGAGACAGGCGCCCGTTCAATCGCGGTTGCGGCACTCCTCTCGATCCTCCTCTCGATCGTCCTCCTCACTGTTAGTAAGCTATCCGTCGAGAATGGGCACCGCCAGGGCGGTGCCAGCGTCCGGTAGTAGTACAAGGAGCATGCAGTCAGGTATTCAGAGAGCGATTCCGGTATTCGCTGGAATCAGCTGACTCGCCATAGACTCTCCGTTTTTCCCGGCCTGACGGTCGGATCCTGACAGGGCTGCAAATAAAGACAGACCGTTCTTGCATACTCTGGCAGTCTGGAAAGGATCTCCGCTCCTTGTTCGTTGTGCTATTTCAGCCTGTCGAGATTCTGCTGTGCCCGCTCGATGGCCGAAGGGGTAACTCCCCGTGAGCGAAAGAGCTGTACTGTTTCTTCTTGTATTTGACGGGCTGTGTCTTTCTTGCCGGTAACCACTGCACATGCCGTATAGGTCTCGACCACTCTTTCATATTGTATGTGGCCCAAGGAATCGGCGGTCCGGCCTGGATTCGCCATGACCGGCCCCATCAGCTCGACAACTTTGTCAGGTTCGGCATCGAGAACATTGATTTTTTTGGCAATCGGGTCAAACATTTTGAAATCGCGACTTAATGCGTTGCTGCGCGCGACGCGAAGCCGGTAGGAAGTCGGATGCTTCTCGCTGAGCTTTCCGATGACCCAGTCGAGTTTGGCATTCACCTCATCCATCGACCGGCTCCCGCCAACAGTCAGAACTCGACCGACTTCAGCATGGAAAAGTTCGTTCACAACGGGAAGATCCGCAAAATTAGCGGGAGACTGCACGTAGAGCCGGGTGACAGCCGCTGCAGTGCTGCCGTCAAGATTCCGATAGCTTGCTTCGATCCGATAGGCGCCTGCCTGTTTAAACGGGCTACCGCACTTTCCGATCAGCAGGTCAACCGGATGGTAGAGCGACTGTGCAGGTTGGAGAACTTTCTGTTCGACCCGGCGCCGAGTATGAATAAAAGGAATAAATGGCGTTTTTCGCCCCAGTGGGTCAGTAATGGCAACCTCGACGAAACCATCAGAAGGATCCAGGCTTGCATGAACGTTGACGGGATCGGTTGTCAAGTTCTCAAGCTTGATCTCGACGGTCACTGCTTCGCCAAGCTCAAACACCGGTTTGAGGGTACGCACATGAAGTGCAAGCCGGGTGTCAAGTGAGCTCCTTCTCACCCGACCATGGTTTGTGCCCCAGTCAATGTTTCCCATTTGCACAAACTGATCTGGGGCGTGCCGGAGGAACAGGAGCTCGTCATCATCGAAACGGAAATGGAACCTGTCGTAAAAAGCCTTCGCGCTCAACCCTTGGGACGTGCTCTCCGGATAATTCATCCAAGAGAAAGCTTCTGGCCGGTGCCCACCTGGCATCCATGCGGGTGCCTCCCACGGATCACCTAGCGTCTTTTGAAAAGAATGAAACAGGTTAAAAGCGTGACCGGTCTCATGAATCAGGTTGAAGAACAGCTCCCGCCGAGCTGCTTCCGACGCCGGCGGATTTGCTATTGGGTAGTCGCCAGTTGGGCTGTGAAAGTGAGGTTCGAGTGTGAAAAGGGCAGTTCCCTGCCTGTCGATACCTCCCACTTCATCAATGTGCCCATCGAACATGATGCCACCAGTCCCTGACTCTTCATGGAGCTCGGCAAGAAACACCCACATTTTCCACTGAGGAAGATTCTCAAATCGTGACCAATTCGTCTGCATTGCATCATGCAGCTCAACGTTACTCCATTTCTTCTCCGGGCCTGCATCGGACGTGTCGATGAGGTTGCTTCCTGCAGCATGGCGGATGATTCTGATCCCGGCTTTCTCATACCCGTCTTCGAGCGTCAAAAACTGACGGGACAAATTTGCTGGGCGATCAGGGTGGGTGTAGGTGTCATAGGGTTCCGCCTCAACCGCACCATCCTCCCGGTCGACCTCAACCTCCAACTGGCGGAAAACTGTCGATTCGCGGGTGAGGCTGTGAGGTCCGTGATGGGACGTGCCGGTGAAGATCACGTCTGCGACCGGGTTCATGAAGGGAAGAACACTAAGGGTGATCTCAAGACGTGTGACAAGGTCGCCGGATTCGGGCCAGGGGAAGCTGAAATCCTCGACAGCAAGCTGCCGTCCATTGCTCACTGCAACATTCGACTTGACCCGCCCAATAAAATGGGCCGGTTCCTGCCCGGCAACAGGACCCGCCACGGTCCCGCTCACAACCCCCAACGGATCCGTGCCGTCAATGTCGATATGGAGCGTGAACCGGGGTAGGCTGCCCCGCGCCTCGGAGCCGAGAAAACCTGGCTCGCTCACAGGCTCATCCAAATAGATCGGCTCCCGCATCTCGAATATGGGATCAGGCACAGTGTTGCGACTGCCAAGGCCCGCCCGGAACGGCACACCTCCATTGCACGAATAACGGCCACTCAGCTGGGGTTTCAGCCTTTCGCGCCAGTCCCTCTGTGACAGCCTTGCCTTCTCGGGAAAGTCAGAAATCGGAGAGTCAGACATGGTGTTATCTCCATTGGTGTCAGCCACATCGGCAATTTGCGCAATGTAGGCAGTGTTCATTTGGGCGATGGCCATAGCAAGCTCAAGGCTGAGATAGTCGAGGGTGTCGGCGTCTGAATGGATATTGCTGTTGGCGCTGTCGACACCTTCGATGGTGAGCACTGCGGGAAGACCCGCGTTAATGAAGGGCACATGGTCACTCGCATAGGGTTCTAAAGAGGTCTGGACCAGGAGCGCTGTATAGTTTGCAGCCGCGGCAGAAAGCCCGCAGATGACATCCTGCGAAACGGCCGCCCCTTCAAGCAGCACACTCAGGTCCGAGGTGTTCTGCGACGCGATCATGTCCATGTTGACCACTGCTCGCAGCCGGTCGCGGTCCTGGGCGGAAAGCCTGTCCACATATTTCCGGGAACCAAACAAGCCCTGTTCTTCACCGCCGAAGAGCACAAAGCGAATGTCGTGTAATGCGGGTCGGTCTTGTAGTACTTTGGCGATGGTCAGCAAGGCGGCTGCCCCGCTTGCGTTGTCATCGGCACCCGGAGCAGGCAGCAGGTCTCCTGTCCTGTTCACCGAGTCGAGATGGGCGACAACAAGCACAAGGTCCCTTAGACCGCTCCCATTGCCCAGCTTGTCAGCAATAATATTTTGTGTGTCAGACCCGTACCTAGGGATGGGGACAGTCTGCACGGATGTGGCATACCCGAAGTCATCAAGCTGCAATCGGCACCATGTTGCCGCCGCCGAGTAGCCGCTGCTCGTGCTGTGACGGGTCAAGTGACGGACGATCTGTCCGAGATACCATTCCAAATCGGGCCGGTTCAGTTCATTCACAACGGCCTGAATTGCCGGATCGGGCGCTCGCCGCTCCGCGTCAACCGATGGGCGAGAAGTAAAGAGCGCAATATTTTTCGGCAAGGCCTCAATGGTCCAGCAGGGCACATGATCCCCAATGCGTTGTGCCGTGCTGCAATCAAGGCGGACAATCAGGTAGCGTCCCTTGTCGAACAAAACAGGAACTTCCGGGTGGGCATCCTGAAAGAGCCGACCTTTCTGCACAATAAGAGCAAGATCTGTCGCAGGGACCCCCTCTGCGAGGATCGAAAGGGTTGCGTCAAAGCGTGCTGTCATCACAGCAAGCGAGGGCCAATCGCGCTCGGAGCCAACCAGGATCACATCATCCCCAAAGCGCAACCATGAGCCGGGAAGGCTCTGAAAATCCCAACGCCCGCTCCCACCGGCATCGAATACGACACGGCCAAGGCGCATTCCAAGCCCTCCTCACTTCTCCCATCGCAACTTTCTGCACCCATAATATTTTTTGCACTTACATTGTTTCAACACCACAGCGTCAAAATTCACATTTTCGCTGCTAAATCATATTAACCTTTGGGTGCAATAGCGACATTGAGGGTGACCTTACCGTCAGTGTTGGCAATTTGCATGTTGCGGTCACCGGAGATCCAGGGGCAAATGGTGATGCTGACCTTGGCCATAGAGGCAGTCGCGCTGAGCAATAGTCTCAACAAAGGGTCTTTTTGGGCTGCTGCACAGGAGAAGCCAGCTCGCCGGCAAGGCTGGGACCATTTCGAGATGTCAGGAAAGCCACAGCTCCTAGTTCAAAGACCTGTGCATCTATGGGGTCTGCGGTTTGTTCAACCTTACCGGGAACAAGTAAATAAAATAGGAGGCCACTTTCTCACGACTCATGAAACTTTAAACCCAGGTCCCACCGGGTCGTTCGGGTCAAGAAGAAACTGGCGAATTCCTGTCAAATAGGACCTTCCAGTGATGCTGGGTTCAACCGCACGAAAGCTATTTACTCTAAGAGTTTTATTGAGTTTCCCTTTGAAACGAGTCCCAATAATACTTTCAGCAACAAACTCCGTATGAAGTTCAAGTTCCCCTTTCACATAGAGAGTGGCCATCGTCGCCGACACGCCAGTACCACATGGACTACGGTCAAACTGGCCAGCGCCAAACACCACCAAACTTTTCGTAAAAGGTTTTGTCGGGTCAGTTCTTTCGTAGAATTCTGTCAGCTCAACACGATCAATATGAGCGTGAGAAGAATGCTTTATTTCTATCTTCTCATTAACTGCCCGCTTTATTTCCACCCCAAGATGAAGCAAAGTATGAAGGTTATCCTGACACAGAGATAGTCCCAGCGATGCAACATCTACTGCTACAAAGAAATTACCACCAAAGGCAATATCACAACGGACAGGGCCTAATGCAGAAGTATTGATAGTGAGATTTTCGGCATAAAGATAAGAAGGAACGTTCTTAAACGAGACACTTACGACGCGACCATTTTCAATTTTGGCAAGACTGGTTACCAACCCAGCCGGCGTATCAAAAACTATAGACGTATCCAACCCTCCAGAAGGACACATGCCCGTTTCGATCAATACGGTAGTCGCCCCGATAATGCTGTGCCCGCACATATCAAGATAACCATCATTATCCATAAAGAGAACACCATATTGCACACGATCAGTACATGGCGGCGTAATCAGCACACCGAACATATCGTTATGGCCTCTCGGTTCCTGCATCAATAAAGTTCTAAAATGATCTAAATTATTTTTTAGATAATCTTTCTTCTCCGCCATAGTATTTCCATATATGAAAGGCAAACCGCTGAGCACTACACGAACTGACTCTCCCCCAGTATGGGCGTCCACAGTCCCTATAATATGACCGAAACTAACCATGACTACCCCTCTTTTCCTCTATCTTGCATAGAAATACCTATCTGCAAAAACCCGCTTGCAAGAATTATCAAACAGCCTACAGCCTGCATCAATGAAAGGGATTCTGCATAAACCAAGTAACCGGCCAAGGTTGCAACAATAGGTTCTATATAAGAAACTGTCGCATATTCAAACGCATGCAAACATCGCAAAGCAATAATCATCAACGAAAGAGCAAGGTATCCTTGAAAAAAGCCAATGGCAAACAGCCAAGACAGCTCATGACGATAAAATCGTAGGTCAGTTAATTCCACAAAAGGAAGCAAAACAAAAGAACCAAATAGGAGCTGATAAAATATCCTATTGTAACTTGAAACTACTGAAGAAATCATCCGGTTAACAACAATAAAAAGCGCGTAAAACACACCAGATAATAGAGCAAATAACTGACCATGAAAAACAGAAATATCAAAAAGAAAAACCGAACTCAAGCAAGAATAGCGAACCAGCAAAAGCTAGCAATATCAATACTGCTTTCAGCATTCCAATTTTCTCATTTAAAATAAAATAAGCGAAAATGGATGCTATCACCGGTCCAAGATATAGTAAAAATACGGCATTCGCAAGACTTGTCTGTTGAATGGCCTTACTATAAAAAAGAATACATAAAGCCAGAAAGATACCAATCAAAAAAAAAGCGGCCAAGAGATATTCAATTCAAGCTCCCGCCACTGTTTCGTCAGAAATAAATAAAGCATCAGAAACAGAAGGCCCAAAGTAAATCGCGACAGCACAACAAGGGTCTCAGGAACCGAAACATTGCGAACAAACACACCAAAAGTTCCTATGATAACAGACGCGGCAATGGCTGAAAAAAATCCCATGAACTTGGCATTCTCGTAGCGACCAAAGAAAAATCTTCTGCTCATCAGGCTTTCATGGGTTTCAGCGGAAGGAAATTTTAGGGAACACAGGCTAGACTATCGCTTTTACAGAACTAAAAATAGATATGCTCCTTTTTGTTTCGCCTATCCCTCGACAATAAATGGCCAATTGTCTCAGAGGCCAACATGCCTGAATAGACCTGCAAACGAAGACCAGCAAACCAATCGAACTACCCCAAACGCCTGACATATAGTGACCCTCAACAGGCCTCGGAACATTGATTCCAGTCCAGACGAGATTGGTCATAGCCTGCCCGAAACCGTAAGCAACACCCCAAAATTACAAGTGAAACAGCAATTCGCCAACCCTATCCCAACCCTTTTAACCCCGGTCAGGATGCGGTCCCAGAAAGAACTCCACGAGAGCAAACCTGTTGGAGTCTCCCGTCTCACACCCAAATCCAGCGTCCAAACCGCGAGAGGCAGCACACGCCGCAGGACAACGGCCAGAACAAATGCAAAGCGAGAAAAATCAAAGCATTTCTCTCAAAGCTCTGACAACAGGGGTGTGTTAGGGGAATGCTCCCACAAAAGCCTTTTTTCGGGACACTCAAGCATGAGCTCGCGCATCGGCAGTGTTGGAAAACCAGAACCCAGGCACGCCAGAACCTGCCTCTGCTAGATCAAAGACTGATACAGTACCCGACGACTGCACCACCCCTCGGCTGTCACACACCCCTCAAATACGAAGACCTGTACAACGCTCCCGATACCACCATCGTCGCATAACCAACCTGTCCACAAAAACGGGACAACCACAAAACGAACGGTAAGGCTGAACGTCTTCATCGCACGTCAAAGAAAAATAGGTCTATGAGCACCTCTGCCAATCAAACGACAGCAACACAAAATCCTCTACGACTTCCCCGACTTCTGCGATTACCAGCGGCTCCATGCCGCCCTCGGCGATAAGTCTCCCATCACACGCTGCAACAACCATGATGGGAACTACAACTAGTACGACTATGGTAGTAATTTTAGCTGATGGCAAGTTTTAAAGACGCTGCCGCTGGATGGGAGATTTACCGTGACTGGCAAGATCCCATCACGCGAACCGAGCTAAATCAAATATTATGGGCACAAGGCTTCAAGCCAATCTCCAATCGTACGTTCAAGCACTACAACAAACTGCTGCAGCTCGGCTACACCGACTATGTATCGATTAACCGGCTTGATATTCGTCATGCGAACAACTCGGTATTCGACCTCAGTGATCGATCCCGCTACCAAGATCGCTCACTCAACTACGACGGGCTACTTGTGTTACCGATTGCAGACAAACTCGTCACCCTGCCCGGCAAAATCGGAAAGGTTTCTGAAGGCTTCGCCATGCTCCGAGTCCCGAACACGAGCGAGGCTATGAAGGCATCCAATGCGACGAAGTACAACAAGGGAATACTCGTTTTCGAGGAGGTTGATCTTGAACGAGCAGTTCGGGTAGTGGAGGGAATCGGACGTGGGACCAAGCTCGACCTCCTTCTAGAATTCCGTAATCTTCTCGAGACCGATCTCGTGTTCCCGGCGTCACCCTTCCCGCTGGCAACTTCCCGATTAACAATGGATCTCGGGCCCGAAGTCTCCTTCTATCGAATCCTTGGCGTAGTCCATGTCACCTTTGATCTCTTCGAGAGCATTCGCGGGTTTGTTGACCTTCTAACTGTCTCAGCAAGCGAGAGGCCCCCAACTAATCCAGCTCTGCGGGTAAAGCAAATGCAATTCGCCAATCCGCTTAAAGTCGTGTTCGTCAGTGCCGTAATGGTGGTTTACGGAGTGACTTTCATTCTCGAACGCGTTGCCAGAGCCATCGGATCTGTTGTCGATACAGCATCCAAAGTTCAGGCGCTAGGCCGTGAGAAGAACGCTGAGCGTCGCCGCGAGGAACTACACCAGACAGAAATTAAGTCGTTGCAACTTGAATATGTCAAAAAAGAGATAAAGATTGGCTCCATATGTGAAGAGCTGAATCCCCATTTCACGGAAGCGACCGGCATGGAGATCCCAAAACTGACATCAAAGTCCGAGCAACATCTCAAAGCATTGAAGAATCAAGCAGTGGAGGCTGCAGCGGAACTTGAACTTGCTTCGAACAAGAAAGTAGCCCTGGATCGAATTAAATCAGAAAACTGAGACTTCGTGTCGGGCTGATCCGGGTTGGGGAAGGATCTTGATATGGCCGTCCGTTCCATGTGTATGGATCCACTGCCCGTCCCAGATAAGCCGGATTGTGTGTGCGAGTCCGACAACTGCCAGAAGACTGTACTCTCGTATGATCAGGGCGACATGGGTCATTAGACCTCCGGTCTCTGTCAGGAGGCCCCTGCTGCAAGGAACAAAAACGACCAGCTGGGATCGATGCGGATGGTGACCAGAATGTCGCCTACTTCGAGCTCGGCGCCGGCCATGTCCACACCATGATGGCACGGACCCGCCCGTCGATGGTCCTGACAGAGACCGGTAGGACAGCAACCCTCGGGTGTGGCGCGAGATCGGACAGCCTAGACGGCTTATTCGCCGAACCGAACGAGGACACGAGTGATCGCCACCACCAGATCCGTCAGAGATGGGGACCCCTTCGATCGTCCGGGTTTCCGCGCTGGGTGTCCGGATTGCTTCCCGGTCATCGAGGTTCAGGCGCGGCGGAGGATCGAGTTGGTTGTCGATTGACAGAGCTTCCATCATGGTTCGCCGGACATCGGGCCCTCGCCTGGACCTCGAAAACCTCAAGACATTTGCAGTGAGCATGGGCATCATGGGAAGGTTGCCTTCCCGGTCGGGGAGAAACGGGGGTTCCTTCTCCCGTCTCGTGTTTCCGCCGGGTCACCTGCTCATCAAACCATCCAATGCAGAATAGAAAAGGCCAGGATGGGGAGGCTCCGGGGGAAACTGGCTCCAGCGGTGCCACCCCAACATATTTCGGGGGCGTTGAAAACCTTAGCTATTCCTCACTAATCACCGAATGCCAATTTCGAGGAGCGGAATCTCACTGGTTCGTTTGGCGGATATCTATTTGGGAGAGTGTCACTCGAAATCCCCGACTCCGTAAGTTCGCCTCCACTTCCCGCAAGTTGCCTTTAGTGAAAAAAGGGAAGGCCTCGGAGAATTTTCGCCCCTTCCAGTCTGCAATGACGGCGTAGGTTATCTCGAAATCTCTGGGGTTGAATATGGGCTGATTGAAGAAATCAAAGCCCTGACGGTCAGAAACGATCTTTTCTACTTTCCGGTGCGCTTTTTCTCTGAACTCAGAGTTCATTTGCAGCAAGTCGGCTGAAACAAGCCCCTGGGAAAAGAGATGACTCAGACTGGCCGACTTCAAATGCCGTTTCACATGGATAATTTTCCGGTCATCACTCAGGAGGTCACAAATTTCAACCGGTGTTGCCTGGTCTTTGACAGAAATGTTCTCTCGGTCCAGAAGAATGAACTTTCTCGAACTGTTTGCCGTTTCCCGATTGTATGTTGCCTCGTCAAGTGCCGGTCGAGAGTCAGGGAGCTCGACAGAAGATTCCGGAATTCCGTCAATCGCGGCATTCAGGTCCGCAATATAGTCAGAAGCAACTTCGAAAAATTCACCCTCATCGAGAATATAGGATTTCCCGTCCAGTTTGAATTCTCCGAAGAGACATTTCCATACTGCCCAATGGCCTGCCTCGGTGCCATCGCTGTCAATAGCATAAACAGAATGCCGAGAAAGTATATCCGAACGAAGATTTTGTCTTTTACTCCTTGAGTCAACTTCCCCAAGGTAATCATTGAGACACAAGTCAGGGTAGCTAGTGACAGGATTTTTCCGTCTTTTTGAAGAAGAGAAATGAAATTCAAAAGAGGCAATTTGATCCGAGTCGATAATATCAGGGGGAGACAATTCCAAACTTTCAGTCTCTCCCTCTTGTAGCCGCAATATCACTTCTTCTTCAAGACGGCTTTTCACTACAGAAGCAGTAACCGGCTTTATATTGTCAATTCAATCGAAGTGTTTTTATAATCAGCACTCACAGCAACACTGTCAATAGATCGACACATATCACCAAGCCCGCCAAATGTGATGGAACAACCACATAGCCTGAGGGAATCACTGCCACCGGCTCTATTGCCCCACCTGTCGATGTCATCTGGGACAACGGTCACACCCTTCAAGATCTCACTCAGCCGGTTGATATTGAAAATCCCAAAGTCCGATGGGCGACTTGCTTGTCTTCTCGATTGCACCTTTGTACTGATTTGATGTTTCGTATCTGCAGAACGGAGTTGTAAGCTACTCTCGGTGGTCAGTGGAAGCATGGGGCTTAAGGCAACCCTCAACCCATATCCTCGCACATAAGCCTTCTCACAGAGCAGAAAACGGCCCTGTTGGCCAAAGGAAAAAGCAAATATCAAGTCATCGTCCGAAAGGCAAGGCCCTTTTCGGTCCGCATACACAATCAGTAAAGCGGAAAACGAGATATTGCTTCCAAGCTCTAAGATCTCCTCTGGAAAACCCGATTGCAGGAAAGGTCCCCAGGTTACCTCTCTCGGATTTTTCTCAGGCACATATACTTTTGCCCGGAAACGATCGCCGGTTACTGGTCCGAACCAGTTAGCACTACACTTGTCGAGGTGGACAAACCTATCCAAATCGACTTCCGTAGACCCACCGGTAGCAGAGTTAATTCGTTAACAAGTCAGTGCAGAGAGGGTTTTCGACTCCTCCTCAGAAGGCCCATTCTTTGACGCGCTCACGACCCTTCCCCCTGAGATCTTCAGACGCTCATGCCAGACAGCCCCTCGCCAGTCACGGCCTTTTCTCTGAACTACTGCCACTACTCAGGTAAAAAACAGCGCAGAATACCGAAGGCTTCTTTGCCTAGCTCCGGCATACCAAAAAAGAGCCGGCAAAAAACGTCTTAAAAATGAAGATCTTTTTTCACGATGACACGGGTTCAATCAAACTTAGTGCACAAATAATTCATTCACAGAAAAATCAATTAATTGCTGACAGGTCAAAAAAAGCTCTGGATCCTTAATCGCAGCAAAAAGTAAATCATGCCCAGAAAAGAAGATCTTGAATTGGTAAGCCAGAAGAAAAAACACATGCACACTAAAACTATGAGTATACGTATACTCATAGTTTTAGTATCAGGTTTCCTATCAAATAAACAAATATATTTAGCGTTTCTAGTGCCACACTACCCGCGACAGCCGAGACATTCTCTGAAACACTCTTTCAGCCACCCCTCAACAACCTTCCAGCACACCAGCACACCAGCACAGATACGACCCGGCACCTCCCCGACCCCTTGACCTCACCCACGAAATATTCACCGCCCCAATTCCCTACCGGAACTAGCCGATGCCACCAGGCATAAAACTCGGAACAGAACATCCCCAACATCCCACACCCCTCAAATTCCAAGCAGCGATACGTCTTGTTGTGATCCTGTATCCCGGGGCAACGAACACACAAGATCGCTATCACCCGTTCTCCAGGGTCCTAGGTTGGGAAGTAGACCACCGCTTTTCCCAGAAAGATCACGCTCTCGACAAACTCGCACGGGGACTCTCGTTGCCCCGGAGTGTTCCGCTGCGGTCGGACATCCGCGGTTTCCTCACGGGCCTAATTACATCCGATTTCCCAAGGTCGGGATCATAAAGAGCAAGCTCACGAGCAATCCTGGGCAACCACCCCCCGAGACCCCTCAAGATCCCAGCAAGCACAACCCCAACCGGATGGCCGCCGGCAAGTTCCGTCCGAACGACGAGCAGGCACACTTGGCATGAGCACTGCACTTCAAACTCATGCCTTTCAAGCTCACCATATTTCCACTCTATTCAAGGTAGGGGGTTCTTGCCGGGCAACAACACGCAGCAGCCCATGACACAGGCAAGAGGCAGCCCAGAACACAAGCGAAATCCACAAAGCCACGATGCACACCAGAAAGTCCTAGTCGGAACATGCTGAGAGAAGACCATTGCCAAGGTGTCCTTCACGTCCCTAAACCGAGAAACACGCCACGACCAGCATTTCACCACTTATGCTGAGGCTCACGAGCGGATCTTCACCTGGCTTACTGGCACAACACAGCACAGTTCCGCTCTTCGTTTGGCGATAGAACCCCGACCGGGCAAGGACGCCACACGCCACCAAAAACCTGACCAGGATCACACAACCGAGTATCAGGCCCACAGGGGGGACCCCACTCATATTCTCAGGCAACAGAAGTACTTCTTCTTCGTTTGATTTCAGCAAGATTCTCACGGCTTTGGAGGGTGTCGGGATGGTCAGGACCCAGAACACGCCCGGCACACTCCTCCCCCTCCCCGACTTCTGCGATTACCAGCGGCTCCATACCGCCCTCGGCGATATGTCTCCCATCACCCGCTGCCGGCAACCAGGATGGGAACGAATCCTCAACAACCGGCATAGAACCGGCATAGTAGGCATACGTGTCGTGAACGGAACCCGAACCGCGGAGAGCAGCATGGCCGGTCTCCCAGACGAAAGAAAGCAGTCCCCCGCCTGCTCCTCCCCCAGCAACGGACCAAGAGACGACCAATCTTGTGAGGAAAGACCCCTCGACGGCGCGAACCGGGAATCCTAAGCTGTACTCGAAGGGATCCTCTTGCAGACAACGGGAAGGCTCACGCGATGGCACGCAAAATCGAGGTCCCGGCCAGCCTCATACGAGGCGACGTCGACGAAGGCTATGGCCCAGTCGCGGATGCCTTTCGGAAAAACTTTGCAGAAAAAGGGGAAATCGGGGCTGCCTGTGCTGTGTACCGGGACGGGAAAAAAGTCGTGGACCTCTGGGGCGGCTACCGGGACGGCACAACCCGAAAAGAATGGAACGAAAACACTGTGGTCGTGATGTTCTCGACCACAAAAGGCGTGGCCTCGCTTGCGCTTGCGCTCGCGCACTCGCGGGGGCTCCTCGACTATGACGAACGCGTCGCAACCTACTGGCCCGAGTTCGCCTGGCGGGACAAAGACAAGATCACGGTACGCCAACTTCTCTCTCACCAGGCTGGACTTCCCGTCATTGACATCCCATTGCGTATCTCCGACCTCCACAACCTCGACCTCATTGCCGCAGCCCTCGCGCTCCAGCATCCCCTCTGGCCTCCCGGAACCCGCCATGGCTACCATGGCATCTCCCTCGGCTGGTACGAAGGCGAGCTACTACGCCGGGTGGATCCGACAGGCCGCTCCCTCGGACACTACTTCGCCGAAGAAATCGCCACACCCCTCGATATCACCTTCCACATCGGGCTTCCCGCCGGCTTCGACCCCGACCGCATCGCAACCATCCACGGCCACTCCAAATACGCCTCCCTGCTCCATCTCCGCGAGGTTCCACGCGGAATGCTTCTCGGGATGATGAACCCGAAAAGCCTGACCAGCCGGGCATTCAACAATCCTCGGGAACTACTCATCGACACAAACTTTTTCCGTCCGGACGTCCTCGCTGCCGAAATCCCCGCAGGCAACGGGATTGGCGAACCGCGAGCTGTTGCCGCCGCCTACAGCGCAGCGGTAACAGGACAACTCGGCCTCACCGACAAAACCCTCGACGCCCTGACCAGTCCGGCCCAGCCCCCCAGCGGCGGCCTGATGGATCTCGTCCTGCATGTGCCGGTCGTGTACTCGCTCGGCTATCTCAAGCCCACTGCCGACTCACCTTTCGGCAGTGCAGCAAACACCAGCTTCGGCACCCCCGGCAACGGCGGATCGTTCGGTTTCGCCGATCCCGACACCCGCATCGGCTACTGCTACGCGCCCAACCATCTCGGTTTCGGCCTCGAAGACGCCCGCGAGATCGCCCTACGCAACGCCCTCTACCACGACGTCCTCAAAGAAGGCCCCGCTGTCTGAAACCGCCAATCCAACAACCCCAGACCAAAACACCCCGGGACGGGCCCGACCTCCCGGAAACACCCCGCCCCCACCCAAAACCCACACCACC
>Ga0209345_10004133_pt1 | contig 14232 bp, 12 predicted proteins | sample Cruoilmetagenom7_FD_187294 | JGI IMG/M metagenome (GOLD analysis project Ga0209345, IMG submission 187294) | Oil polluted marine microbial communities from Coal Oil Point, Santa Barbara, California, USA - Sample 7 (SPAdes) (version 2) | ecosystem: Environmental > Aquatic > Marine > Oil seeps ... | reverse complement strand
CCCGCCATGCCGAAGGCCCCTGGTAGCAGGATTTCCACAGCCAGCGCCAAGGCCCCCAGCGGCACGAAGGCATAGCCTGCATGGAGCACCGTCACCAACGGCTCGGCGAAGGTCCGGTGTCCTGCCCAACGGCTCAGCCGGATCCCGTGCAACACACCGGCCAGACCAAGGGCCACGCCGGTCACTGCCGCAAGCGGGGCAACGACCCACAGCAGAAGTGCGCCCAGAAGTACGACAAGCGATACCTTGTCCAAGCCCTGCATCGGCGGCACCGGCAAGCCCTTGCTCTGCCGTTTCACCAGCCAATTGCGGGTAAAGGACGGCACAACACGCCCGCCGACGACAGCGATCATCATGATCCCGGCACTCAGGCCCAACCGCAGGCCATAGCCCTGAGCGGCGTGGTCTCCGCGCGCAGTCTCGGCATGGAATAGCGCATTGCCCAGGATGAACACGCCCAGCATCGCCAGCACGACCAGGTTGCGCCAGTTCTTGCCCGCCACGATCTCGCGCCCGATGGCCATGGCGCAGGCCACAGGGAAAGCCAGGTCAAGCGCCGCCGCAACCAGTGCCGGCATTTGCTCTGAGACGCCAACCGCCACGCGCCCTATCAGCCACAGGGCGGCCAGTGCCCCCAGCCGCCAGCCAACAATGGGCAAACGCCCCGTCCAGTTGGGTACTGCCGTCAAGAGGAATCCCGCGACCACAGCGCCCAGATAGCCAAACAGGAACTCATGCGCGTGCCAACTGATTGGATCAAAGGCGGTGCGCAGCATCTGGTGCCCTGTCAGCATTGGTACCCAAATCGCCATGGACAGCACCGCCCAGACCGCCGCACCAAAGAAGAAAGGACGGAATCCGTAGGTCAGGATCGCCGGGCCAGTCCAGGCGCGCATCTGTTCGGTCGTGGTGGTCATCTGTGTGTCCTTGCGGCCGCGATACCGTCCTCGGTCAGGATCAGGTCCAGCGGGATGTCATGAGGTTGCGGATAGATCGTCGGCAGTCGCGCGCCACGCAGCGCGATGCCGATGGTGGAAAGTCGCGGGCCCAAGGCCGCCAATGTGCGATCGAAATAGCCACCACCCCACCCCAGACGATAGCACGCGGCGTCCCAACCCAGACTGGGCGCGAGCGCAATATCAGGCGTCAACACATCCGCCGCGGGCGGGGGCACCGGAATGTTCCAGTCGCCGCGCACCAATTTGGTCTCGGGTGTCCAGCGCCGGAACACCAGCGGGGCCGCGCGGGTCTCGACCACCGGCAGGGCAATGATTATGCCCGCGCGGTGAAGCGCGGTAAAGGCGGGACGCAGGTCGGGCTCGCCCTTGATCGGCCAGTAGCCGGACAGGACGCTGCCCCGCCCTACCCCGCGTTTGGCCAGCACTGCTCCCAGATGCTGGCCGATCCTGGCCGAAATCTGTGCGCGCCCGGCCTGACCCAGATCGTCCCTCAGCCTGGCCAGCCGAACCCGTTCTGCCCGGCGCCAGCGCGCCACATCGCGCGCCTGCCCGGGATCAACGCCAAGCAGATCGAAATATGCGGGATCAACCTCTGCTGCCAGGCAGGGCGACGAGGCATATGTGCGCCTCCCGCTCATGCGGCGGGCTCGCGCCACAGGAGAAGCACGCGGGTATCCGGCGCAAAAGTAGCGGCTGTTACCGCAAGAAAGGCCATTAAAGGCATCTGGATCATCGGCATGAACGTCTTCGCCAGATCCTCCAGCGGCCACAACGAGGCAATGTCAACCCTGCGAGTGTCCAGAAAGGGGTGCTGGATGTGGTCGATATTTGCGCAGGTTTCCTGCCATACTCTTGTGCTGGCTTTGTCTTGCATGGCTCATCCTTTCTGGCCCGAGTCGTTAGGACAAGATGAATTGGTATTTGATTTACCGATTAAACTGCTGTAATGCGCATTGTAAATACCAAATAAGGAGCGCGACCATGCGCCTCACCTCATTTACTGACTACGGGCTGCGCGTGCTGATGCGTATGGGGGGCGAGCCGGACCGGGCTTTCACGACCGCAGCCCTGGCCGCCGAGTTCCGCGTCTCGCGCAATCATCTGGCCAAGGTAATCTCTGCTCTTTCGGGAGCTGGCCTTCTGGAAACCCGGCGCGGCGGGGGCGGCGGGGCCATGCTGGCACATAAGCCCGAGGATATCCGGCTGGGCGATGTGGTGGCATTACTCGAGGCGGACCAGGCGCTTGTCGAATGCTTTGCGGTCGGGGTCAGCGCCTGCACGCTGACACCACGGTGCCGGTTGAAGGCAAGGCTGGCGCACGCCGAGGCGGCTTTCTTGACTGATCTCAATCGCAGTACTTTGGCCGATTGCGTCTACCACCCGGAAAACACCTGAGGCACCTCAACGACCAATGCGTTCCAGATCGCATGGTACAGATTGATGGCCGAGGTCCGTCAGTAGACAACACCTTCACATGACGAGACAAAGGCTCCATTTCTGTAGAGTTATAGTTGGCACTACATGCGTGCACTTACTAATGCGTCAAGCTCGTCGTTGACTGATTTGGTACGGGCGGCGTCGTTGTGGACTGGAGGGCTCTGCCTCTGTTAGTTGATGTTATGCTGCTGGGCACCGTTGGAATAAGCGGCGGTTCTCGATGCCCAAAGGCATACTTGGCAAGACGTGCAAACACTACTCAGGCGCGGCAAGAACCATGGTCTTCCTTGAGCGCTTCCGTGTGAGGAGACCATCGCCGCGCTCTTCCGTCGCGAACTCAGTTTATTGAACTGGCTCGGCGTTTTGGCCACAATTTTTTCAAGATTTACATATATTTGACTTTCAAGGCTGCGACTTGGAACTGAATGCCTGCGGAACCATGCCGTCGGCCAAAGCTGTCCCTGGAACGCGGTGTGCAGAGCAGGCAGGCGGTCTTGATATGGCGACGATGAATTCGGGCCTTGGCGGTGCGGTGGGCTATGGGGAGCAATCCTTCAAGACAACCGGCCTGACCGGCGGCAATCTCGATGATGGATTTGTCAGTGTGAATGTCACCTCGGTCTTCGGGGCCGAGGGGATGACAATCAACGGGACGAGCTATACGTCGCTCTTCATAAGCTCCAACGGGTTGATCACGTTTCAATCGGGTGTGACATCCTACACGCCGACGTCGCTGACTGCACTTGGTCAGCCGTCGCTTGCACCGTTCTGGACCGATGCCGACATCTCGAAGGGTGGAGACATTTACTGGGATCTCGATCCTGGCTCTGGCAAGATCACGGTGACTTGGTTGAATGTGGCTGCCTATCGCGGACCTGGCACGAACAGTTTTCAAGTCGTGCTCACTGCTACCGGCGGCGGCGATTTCGACGTTGAATACATCTATCAGAATATCGGCTACACCAATGGCTACACTGGCCACGCCAGCGCGGGCCTTTTCGATGGTGTGACACAGACACTCCTTCCTGGATCAGGCGACCCTGCAGCGCTTCTGGGCTATGCTTCAAATGATTTTGGCACCAACGATCCGGCTGGTGTCTATGGCCTGGGTTTTGAGGCCGGATCTTCCTTTACAGGTGACGGTATTGTCGACGGCACAGCCGGAAACGATCTCATAGACGCAAACTACACAGGTGATCCGAACGGCGACCGGATCGATACCAATGATGCCACCGGTTTCTCTGGCACCGCAGGACATGCCGATTACATTCGCGCCGGAGCAGGCAATGACACGGTATATGCCGGGCTCGGCAACGACATTGTGTTCGGTGACGACGGAAATGACTCGATCTTTGGCGGCCACGGAGCCGATACGATCGACGGCGGCAACCAGAACGACACGATCGACGGCGGATCAGGCAATGACAGCCTGCTGGGCGGCGCTGGCGATGATGTCATCTATGGCGGTTCTCCAGCAGCGGCGATTACATACACACCAAGCTACACGGAAGTCACGGCAGCCACCCAAACGGTGACGGGCACGACAGGACGTCCGAATTTCTCGGTCCGTACCGTTTCAAACGAGAACAATCTTACGACAGGAACGAATGGCGCCGTATCAGGCTTTCGCATCGGCAACGGCGATTCAAATGAAACGCATACCCATACTGCCACGTCCCAAGTCGCTGGGGGGCGGCTCCTATTCAACGGGTTGGACACCAACGAAGCTGCTACAATCCGGATCGACGGTGTTACGATCAATCTGAATACCGCGATCGCCAATGGCAGCGTTACCTTCAACGGAGCTGGGTTCTATTCCGTCAACGGGTTGGGTCAGATTATCCGAAGTTCAGGATCGGGGACGAACCCGACAACGGTTGGAACGCTGACGATCAACATACCCTACACCAGCCTTGCCGTGGTGTCGTCGGGCACAAACACCAACAGCACGACATCGGGCTTCTTTTACGAATACTTCGTGAACACGCAGCCACTGCCTGTTGCGGCCGAGGATGGTGGCAATGACTTCCTGTCCGGTGGCGCGGGGAACGATACCCTCTACGGTGGCGATGGCAATGACACGCTGTTGGGCGGCGCCGACAATGACCAACTGTTCGGTGGAACAGGCAATGACAGCCTTTCAGGCGACGCCGGAAACGATACTCTCTACGGCGACGAGGGTAACGACACGCTCTTGGGCGGCGATGGTGATGATCGACTGTTTGGCGGGCTGGGGAATGACAGCCTGTATGGTGATGCCGGGAACGACACGCTGTCGGGTGGTGATGGCGACGACCGGCTATTTGGTGGCACGGGCGATGACAGCCTGTCGGGCGATGATGGCAATGACACGCTGACGGGTGGGGCAGGCAATGACACACTCGATGGTGGCGACGGCAACGATACGCTGCTTGGCGAGGCCGACAATGACCTGTTGCGCGGCGGTGCAGGCAATGACGCGCTGTTCGGTGGCACCGGCAACGACACACTGGAAGGCGGTACCGGGGATGACACCCTTTCGGGCGATGATGGGGATGACGTGCTGGATGGCGGCACCGGCAATGACATCCTGTCCGGGGGGAGAGGCAACGATACGCTGATAGGCGGTGCCGGGAATGACACGATCACCACCGGCGAAGGCGCGGATGTGATCGTCCTGAGGGGTGGTGGTGGCGCAGATCGCATCACTGATTTCAACATCACGCGGGCGGACGGCCGCGCCATCGACCAGATTAACGTCTCAGATCTGACCAATGCTCAGGGCGGCCCTATCGGTTGGCGCGACGTGATCGTCACCGATACGAACGGTGATGGCACAGGCGACGCCATCCTGACCTTTGCCAACGGCGAAAGTATCGTGCTCGAAGGCGTGAGCGTCGCTGAAGCGCAAGGCCGTCAGAACCTGATCTCCATCGGCATTCCTTGTTTTACGACAGGCACCCCAATCCTGACACCCTCGGGTTGGCAGCCGGTCGAAGCTCTCGTTGCTGGTGATGAGGTGATCACAACTGAAGGTGTCCAGCGCATTGTCTGGGCCGGGAACCGCAATCTTTCCGAAACCGATCTCGCGCGCCACCCTGAATGGAAGCCGGTACACTTTCCCGCAGGAGCCATCGGCAACACCAAGGCCTTGCGCCTGTCGCCGCAGCACGCCGTCTTGATGCGTGACATCTTCGGCGCAAAGGTGCTGGTGCGTGCCAAACATCTGGCTGAGCTTGGTTTTGCCGGCGCGCGAGTGGCGCAGGGGGTCCGTTCCATATGCTACTACCATGTCTTGCTCGAGCGCCACGCCATCCTCTGCGCGGCGGGGGCGCCTGCGGAAAGCTTCTATCCCGGTGTGCTGGCGATGGAGATGCTGGACTGGCCCGCACGGATGGCCGTGTCAGCGGCCATCGCGGCCATGCAAGGACTGGATCCCGTTCTTTCGGCGTCTGACCTCGTGCGGGTTTACGGCGACCGAGCTTATCCGCTGGTCAGACGCAAAGCACTTGCCGGTTTGTCGTTTGTCGCCTTCGACCAGCCGACACTGAAAATTGCAAGAATCGACGAAGGACACTGCTGAACCACGTACCGCGTGATAACTGGTGATCAGAGCCTCGCGGCTGTCTGACGCCAGCGATTTCTTCAGACAGGGTGGGTCGCATAGGTCACTTATCAATGGAAATCTGGCAGTCACCTGGGTCAGCTCACCTTGGAGAACAATAAATAATTGCAGTGGTGGAAAACGGAAACAGAGCGACATAGCATCGTCATCAGGTACTGGGCAGACATGGGGGAGCAATAATGGCGCAGGGCCCTAAGACAGCGCTTGTGCTTCAAGGTGGCGGTGCGCGCGGCGCGTATCATGTGGGTGTCCTTATGGCCTTGGCAGAGATCACCGGGGCAAGGCATTCGCCGTTTCAGATCATTTGCGGATCCTCTGTTGGAGCAATCAATGCTGCATCAATCGCTGTCGCGGCAAACGATTTTCAACGCGGCACAGAGCATCTCTCATCCCTTTGGCGCGGCCTGAGATGTAATGCGGTCTACAATACGGACGCTTTGTCGCTCCTGCTGTCTACAGGGCGTTTGGCCAGTACAATGATGTTCGGATATCTTGGCTTCAGCGCCGCTGGCGGTCTTTTAGATTATCAACCGCTCAAGAAGCTGCTTGAGCAAGAATTTCGCCGATCCCATCTTGAGTATGCAATTCAAACCAAGGCGCTGCATGCGTTGTGTATCACCGCTTCAAGCTATGAGGGCGGGCAAGCTGTAACATTCTTCGAAGGGGACGAGACCATATCTGATTGGCAGCGCGCGCGGCGGATGGGTCGGCGCGTTCAAGTCTCGCCGATGCACATACTGGCCTCCGCGGCTTTGCCATTTGCCTTTGCGCCAGTTCTTGTTGAAGGAAGTTACTTCGGTGATGGGGCGCTTCGCTCAACGTCTCCGCTGTCGCCCGCGATCCGGACTGGCGCGGAGCGTATTCTCGTGATCGGCACACGCGATACACATATCGATCCCGGTGCGCGGGCGAGGAGTAAGATGGGGCCAACATTTGGAGAGGTGGCAGGCCATTCCCTCGACATCCTGTTCAATGATAATCTCGAAGCCGACCAAGAGCGCATGCTGCGCATCAACCATACTGTCGCGCTCATTCCGGAAGATCAGAAGGACAAGACGCCACTACGCGTCATCGACAGCATACTTCTCAGCCCCTCAAAGGACCTAAGGACAATTGCTCAAGCCCACGCATCTGATCTTCCTCGCACGGTGCGCATGCTGTTGCGCAGTTCGGGGGCCTGGGGCGGTGATGGCCGGCTGGAGAGTTACCTCTTGTTTGAACCCGGATACATCGGAGATCTGATCGACTTGGGGTATAATGATACCATGGCACAGGCCGCGACGATCGAAAGATTTTTCTGACCCATATCGAGTTGAGGTGAAGCAAATAGTGTTTCGATTTGTGAACCAGCCTCGAAGGACCTCAACGGCTACATCCGCTGGCTGGAGGTGCGACTGGCTGGGGTGTCGCCTACGGTCATTTTTCGTTCATCGTAGTTCAGGCTCGACGCAGTTAAATGCGAGGTGGGGTATTGTCGGCCGCGTATCACACGGAGCCGGCAGTGCGGCCAGTTATTCATAGGCGCCGGCAGAATACGTGAGCTCGTAGCTGTGGCTATAAATTTCGAAGACGATGCCGAATGGATCTTCGACGTACACCATCCGGTAAGGTTTCGTACCTGGGAAGTATTCGCGCACAGGCATCCGCTGCCGCCCTCCAGCGTCGACGATGCGTTGAGCAAGCCCCTCAACGTCTGGGTCTTGGACCGCGAAGTGAAAGGTGCCGTGACGCTTTTGCTCGAGCTTGTCTTCTGGCGCGTAGTTGCCGGGGAACTCGAAAATCTCGATGCCGATGCCATCGGCGGTCGAAAGGTGGGCTATCCTGAGCGAGCCCCATCCCGGGCCGAACACGTCCGTGCACATGATGCCGATGGTGCTGGTGTCCTCGACGGCCTCGGAAGGTTCCATCACGACATAGAAGCCAAGCACTTCTGAGTAGAATTTCACAGCGTCTTGGAGGTCCGGAACGGACAAACCGATGTGGGAAAAGGTGCGAGGTGTCGGGATCATCTCATATCTCCATTGGCGTTGCCTTGACGCCGATATGGACTGCGCGAACCTTCTTGTGAAATAATCAATTAGCATCCGAATCAAAATGTAACGTTATCAACCAATGCTCAATGCGACCTGGCTCGAGACCTTCACGACGCTTTGCGAAACCGGGCACTTCACCCGGACCGCAGAACGGCTGAACATGACCCAGCCGGGCGTGAGCCAGCATCTCAGGAAACTTGAGCAGCAGATCGCTCAACCGCTGATCACCCGGCAGGGCAAAAGCTTCACCCTCACGCCGGCGGGCGAGGAGGTCTTCGCGCTCGGCCTGTCGCGCCGGGTCGAAGAGAAGCGCCTGCGCGAGGCAATTAATGCCGAGGATCGGGACTCGGGCCGGGTTCACATTGCCTGCTCCGGCAGCTTCGCGATGCTGCTCTACCCGATCCTGCTGCCTTGGATGAGTGCCGCGCCAGAACTGAGCATCCATCTCAAGGCGGCACCACAGACCGATATCCTGGCAGGGCTACTCGATGGACGTTTCGACCTCGGCGTGCTGGCGACAGACCCCGACCATCCGCGGCTGGAGGCTCAACATCTCGGACGCGAGGAGTTGTGCCTGGTACTGCCTGGGGATGCTGCTGACACGACGGTGACGTTCGCTAATCTGGAGGCCCGTGGCTTTATCGCGCATCCTGACGGCTATGGTTATGCCGACGACTTGCTGAAGCTAAATTTTCCCGACGACTATATCGGCGCTGACCGGCTCCGTGTGCGTGGAGTAGTCAACCAAATCGGGCAGATCCCCGTGCCGGTGGCCAGGGGGATCGGCTACACACTCCTCCCCCGAAGCGGCGTTGAGGCCTTCGCCGACAAGGCCAAGCTCTCAGTGACGCAGCTTCCAAAACGCCGCTGGCACGAGCTTTGGCTCGTAGCTCGGCGTGGCCGCACCTTGCCGGCGCGGGCCCTCTATACCCGAGACTTGATCCAAGAAGCGGCCGGTCAGCTCCGGTGAGAACAGAGTCGTCGCTGCTAAAACGAAAGGCCAACACGAAATACGGACATACCCAATCCATTTATCCACCCGGTCAATTAAAAAGCTCTTACAAGCTGCCCGACTTGAGCGCCGTTTAAACTTCAGGGATGGACTACCTTTCGACCAAACCGCTGCGCTTGTGACCGGCATAGGTCGAGAGAGAATCATCCGATAGACATATCGGATTTGGTAACTGATCTGGGCAAAGCTATTCGCAGTCTTCCCAGACTGGAAAAGCAGCCGCTATGATATTCCCAAAAAGCTTTCAGCGCGCCCCACAACTGGACTTTCTGGATCGACTTGCACCCTTTCTTGTAGCGATTGAACACATCTGCAGATGTACGTCACTTTGGGCGCTTTTGTCTTCAAAAGGGACATAAGCTTCGGTTGATGTAGCCGCTCTATGTCCGGCTCTATGTTTAGCTTCACAAGAACGGTGACCCTGATGCAGAGGCCGTTGCAGAAGCCGCAACGTGTCCGATGATGTCATTCGTTGCAATCAAATCGGAACAACAACTCGATCTGCAGGCCGTGCGCCGCGCCGGTGCCGCCAGCGGCTGGGCTTCTGATTTCGGCACCAAGTTCGCCTTTGTTGCCGTTGTTGAAAACGAGAAACAAATCAGGCTGGGGTTGAAGGGGCGACCTTGCAGCAATAAAGACGATCGACTTCGCCGTTTCCCAGACAAGCACAGAACGAGTTTCCCATGCCTGCTGATAGACACGTGCATCCTTCCACCGACACAGGCCAGCCAACGGGTCAGCTTGTCTCTGCCCTCCGGATCGCGGGGTTGGTCACGGGGCCTGTCGGGGCGGCGCTGCTGCTTTGGCCTGGACCTCTCGGGGAGATGCCGCTTGCGGCCTGGCGGATGCTGGCCATTACCCTGTGGATGGTGGTCTGGTGGCTGTCCGAGGCGCTGCCGATCCCTGCCACGGCGCTGTTGCCGCTGGTGCTGATGCCAGTGCTGGGCGTGCAGGACATGCCGGAGACGGCCGCGCAGTATGCCAACCCGCTGATCTTCCTGTTTCTGGGCGGGTTCCTTCTGGCCGCCGCCATGCAGCGGGTGGGGCTGCACCGCCGCATCGCTCTGCGGATAGTGTCCTTTGTGGGGGCCTCTCCCGATAGAATCGTGTTGGGTTTCATGCTGGCCACCGCCTTCCTGTCCATGTGGATATCGAACACGGCCACCGCGATCATGATGTTCGCGGTCGCCCTGTCAGTGATCGACTTTGTCGGCCAACAGACACGTGATGAGCGGATGGTGCGCAATTTCGGGGTCGCCCTGATGCTGGCCATCGCCTACAGCGCCTCCATCGGCGGTGTCGGCACCCTGATCGGCTCGCCGCCCAATGCAATGCTGGCCAGTTTCGTGCAACAGACCTACGGGATCGAGGTCAGTTTTGCCCGCTGGATGATGATCGGTCTTCCAGTCGTTGTCGTGACGCTGCCGCCGACATGGTTGCTGCTGACGCGTCTGCTATTTCCGGCCCATACCATCAAGGTTGGCGATGCGGACGCGCTGGTGCGCGCCGAGATCGCGGCGATGGGGCGGATGAACCCTGGCGAACGTCTGGTAGCAATCGTGTTCAGCGGAGCTGCCCTTGCCTGGATGCTGCGCGACCCGCTGGTTCGGCTGACGGGGCTGCCGCTGGACGATGCGATGATCGCGCTCATGGCAGCCCTGATCTTGTTCGCGGTGCCTTTGTCGCGCGACAGCGGGCGCTACGCGCTGGATTGGGCGGCTACGCGGGATCTGCCCTGGGGAATCCTGTTGCTCTTCGGCGGCGGTCTGGCATTGGCGAGCGGGTTTTCCACCTCGGGTCTGGCGCGCGTAATCGGCGAAGGCGTGGCCGGGATCGACATTTCCACGGTCTTTCTGGTTCTCGCGGTGCTGACCGCCATGGTCTATCTGACCGAGATCACATCCAACACTGCCTCGACGGCGACCTTCCTGCCCATTCTGGGCGCCGTGGCCGTGGGTCTGGAGCTGGACGTGCTGACCCTGACCGTGCCGGTCGCCCTTGGCGCCTCCATGGCCTTCATGATGCCCGTGGCAACGCCGCCCAATGCCATCGTCTTCGCCTATGACAGAATGCAGCTCTCCGACATGGTGCGCGCGGGACTGCTGATGAATGTCTTGGCCATCGCCGTCATCTTCGGGGTGTTCATTGTGTTGGGACCGATGGTGTTCGACATCTCGTTCTGACCGACCAAGCGCGACGCAGTGGCTCAAGCCAGAAGAGTAGCCTTTCTCCGGAAGGCAAAGGGCTCAGGCGGCAATTGTGATGTACGGCAGAGCCAGTGTCGCAACCAACAGGCCGTTCTTAAACCCAAAGCGCGGCGATGATTTCGCCAGCGGCCCTGAATGTTCTGTCACACCCGAAAATGTGCGTTGATCATACAGGATCACCGCACCTGGATCGCGTTCAAATATTGGATCAACGCGGTCACTTGCTCCGCCTCCAGCACGAATTCCGGCATCTCGTGGCTGACCATGATACCTTCGGCCAGCGCCTCTTCAAGATGTTCGATGGGATAAAGCCGCCCAAGAAAGCGGAACGGAATTGCCCGCGGATTTGGGCTTGCATCGTCCTGGGTCACCGCATGGCACATGGCGCAATTTTGCCTGACAAGGGCTTCGCCGTCGACGACAGGATCCGCGCCCGCACTCAGAGGCACAAACATCAAAACCGTGGCGAGACATAAGCGCATATCCAATCTCCCTGTGCATGTCCGTCTGAAGCGCAATCGGCTTTCAACAGCCGGCGCTCCGAGATGGCCACCGATCGAAGAGCCCGTTCTACTGATACATTGTAGCATGCAGACTTTTCACAAATTGTCATCAAACCTTAGTCTTGCCTCATGAAACAGGTCCGAGCAGAGTGCGAACGCTTGGGTACATTTCCAAAGAAGGGGGAATGTACTGATGCAGGAGAAACGATTCACAGACGAGCAGAACGCGTTTGCACTTAGAAAGGAGGAGGCTGGAACGACGGTCGGCGAGATCTGTCACAGATGGGCGCGGCGGAGGTCACGATTTATCGCTGGAAGGAGTTATACGCTGGGATGGGCGTATTCGAGATCCAGCAACTGAAGCAGCTCGACGACGAGAACACGACGCTGAAGTGGTAGGTCGCGAGTCTGACGCTGGACAAGACGATGCTGCAGGATCCCCTGCGAAAGTTGGGCATCAAATGCCACTGTCTTAAGAGAAATGCCGAACGGAAAGCCGGTCTGGCGTCGCGAAGTCATCCGCCACTACCAGGACGTCTGCGCGTGGTCGGAACGGCGGATGTGCCACGTCATGGCCGGTCTCCTCTGTGGTGTGGCTCGCAAAAACACCGTAGATATCCGAGACCCGGCTATGGTCGCCTGCTGCGCAATTTTGGGGGCTGCGCAGGCGGCTATAGCCTTCGACTGTGTGCTATTCCCAATATGCTACGGTCCCAAGCTCGCGGGGCATCTACTCGATCAATGGGCCTATCTGAACAAGCTTGAGCTCGACTTCTCCCGCCACGAAAAGCCCACGGACAACGCCTTCATCGGGGTGCTCAACAGTCGGCTGCGCCAGGAATGCCTGAACGCCTCCTGGTTCCGGTCGATGGCCGACGCCCGCCAGCGGATCACAGAATGGAGGATAGACTACGACATCGAACGACCACACTCGGCGCTCGGAAACTTGACGCCGAGCGCATCTGCGGCCCAACTGAAACCAGCCCAAAGGGTCGTATGAAGCTGGGACCAAATACGAGGTGAAGTCCAAAGCCAACGATGCACCAACAATCAAACCAGAACACTGAATGGGGGCAAGCCAGTTCACCGCAGAAGAAGAATAGTTATCAGCTGCAAGTATCGACGATAAACGTCAAATTGCTCCGGCACGGCAAAGCGAGCGGGGAGGATAGCATGGAGACAATTGGTCCAGGCGGAGTACCGAAAGGTGCGGTTCTCCTCATACATTCATGGTGGGGTCTGACAGCCTCCTGTCGAACATACGCTTCGGTTCTTTCAGATGCTGGATACCTTGTCGGCCTTACCGATCTCTTTGATGGTAAGACTGCCGAAACAGAAGCAGAGGCCAAAGCTCTGCGCGCAGCGCCCCGACGCAACCCAATGTACAAGACGCTCGGAGCAGATATCGCATCGCTTCGCGCTGAATCCGGGTCAATCGGGACACGGCTGGGGGTCGTCGGGTTTTCTATGGGCGGACATTGGGCTGTCTGGCTATCGCAAAGGCCGGAATACAATATCGCGGCTACTGTTCTCTATTATGCCGCGCGCGCAGGTGACTTTTCCAATTGCCGGTCAGGCATCATCGCACATTTCGCCGAGAAGGATCCTTGGGTCAGCGCGAGTGCCCGCAGGACAATGGAGCGCGCCATCAAAAAATCCGGATGCGCATACACCGCTTTCGACTACCCGCAAACACAACACTGGTTCGCAGAGACAGCACGGTTTGCGGAATTCGACGAATGCGCTGCGCATTTGGCACTTGATCGAGACATTGGTCATCTCAGGCAAAACTTAATCGTTTGAGGATAGGACAGATTTGGCAATTAAAGGTTTCATTGAAAGAACTGCCTGGGACTTCCGGATTTAATCCGCATTTCAAACCTTGGCGTGGATCCTCACCTAAGCCGAAGCTTTATTCCTTGTGAAGAAGGGGGCAGATAAGTCTCAAACTGCCCGTAGTGTATCTTTTCAAATACGGCGGTCTCTGCGTCGCAGCAACATCAACTCTGCGAGGGTGCCATGCAAAGCAAGTCCATTGGGAAACTACTAAAAACGCGGACTACCCTATGCGTACTATCTCGCCGCCGTTGCGCGTGTAGATGCGCACCCTGCAAACCGCTGCAGTCGTCCTTGTTACGAAAGCTCGGGCTGCATCTCACCCCTGCAGGTGTCTTGATCTGGAATCGCTCTGCTCATTTTCTAACGCGCTTCCTGAGCCTTGAATATGGCATCCCCCTCGGTTCCCTTAGCAAAAGATGCCAACTGCCTGGACGTGCCGTCGTCGCTAAACGCGACGACTTCTACATCCAAAAGAAAACGAATAGCGCCCGGCAAGGCGCCCAGCGAGTCCTCCTGCGGTACCAATGTTGATTTCCACCGAGAACTGACCCGGGTTTTCCATCGAGAACTGACCCACCTCTGATTATGGATTTTGGGTCAGTCTTCGGTCAAGACATGGCTTGTCTCCTTCTTTGTTC
>Ga0209345_10004132_pt1 | contig 14233 bp, 14 predicted proteins | sample Cruoilmetagenom7_FD_187294 | JGI IMG/M metagenome (GOLD analysis project Ga0209345, IMG submission 187294) | Oil polluted marine microbial communities from Coal Oil Point, Santa Barbara, California, USA - Sample 7 (SPAdes) (version 2) | ecosystem: Environmental > Aquatic > Marine > Oil seeps ... | reverse complement strand
CGCCGTGTTCAAAATCTATTTCAATTTTATTATGAATTACATTTAATCTTTCTTTGTTAATGATTTGAGTTCGTCTGGTTCTGGTTATCGGTAAGCCATCGTCTGTATATGTATCCATATCGAGCTTATAAATCTTGCCATTGGCATAATCGCCTACGTACTGGCTTCCATTAAAAAGAACGCTTCCACTGCTTGTATTCCCCTTGTGGCGAGAAGCTGTATAAACACCATCGTATTCTTCAGTGATAGCAACATCCCAATATCCACCAAAACTTAGCCCAGCAGCTTGTGTCCCGCAACCACCATGGTCGCTTACTGCTGAGTTCAAGTCGCCACCAGATGACCATGCCGTGCCACTATATTCTTCTGTAATTACAGTATCGTTGCCGCCAGTGTCATTTCCACCAAACTTCAACCCAGCAGTTTGCGTTCCGCACCCTGCTAAATATAAACTTTTCGCTGACAAATCCCCGCCAGATGACCATGCCGTGCCGTTATATTCCTCTGTAGCAACTACAGCGTCACTACTTGACCCAGTAGTAGTCCCACCAAAACTTAGACCAGCGTCTTGCGTTCCGCACCCTGCTAAATACCCTCTTGCTAATGACAAATCTCCGCCAGATGACCAAGCTGTGCCATTATATTCTTCTGTAGTCGCAGTCCAAAAAATTGGGGTAGTCCCACCAAAACTTAGACCCGCAGTTTGCGTTCCGCACCCTGCTAAAGTAGCACAAGCTGTGCTTAAGTCGCCACCAGATGACCAGGCTGTGCCATTATATTCTTCTGCAGTTGCAGAATGGCCTCCTACGCCAGTGGTTGTACGTCCACCAAAACTTAGACCCGCAGTTTGCGTTCCGCACCCTGCTAACTTATATAAAGCTGTGCCTAAATCACCACCAGATGACCAGGATGTGCCATTATACTCTTCTGTAGTCGCTGCTAATACAATATTCTTTCCCCCAAAACTTAACCCAGCACCTTGTATACCACAACCTGCTAAAGAATATCTTCCAGTGTTTAAGTCCCCACCGGCAGACCATGTGCCAGCCATTATTTAACACCATATTCTAACAAGATTTGTTCCTTAATTGTAGCCCCGTATGCTTCAAGAGCTTTATGGATTATACCTGTTTTAATGCAGAGATTAATACCTGATCGCAACTGACCAAGAAGATTTTGTTTTTCAGATGGAGATCCATTATTACCCATTTCAATAGTTTGGTTAATCCATCTTCTTGTGTAACTTATTAATTGATGATTCCCAACATTGGCAAGATCTTCCTCTGACATTTTGGCTGCTTCTCTGCTTTTTATATCAGACCAATCTTGAATTTCTCTTACCTTTGCCTTCGCAGACCTTTTCATATTGTTTAAAATAAATGTTTTGCGCTCAAGTTCAATTTCTAATAATTCTTTTTCAAGTTCGTCTGTTTCAACTTCTATCTTTTTTAAAAGAATCTTAATATTAACCTTTTCTTTTCTGTAATCAAACGATAACATAGCAACACCATCAAACATTACGCTCTGCTCACGAACAGATTGCCAATATTTGCTTGCAGGAGTAGGATGTTTAAGATCGTTTAATACAGAAACTTCCATCTCTGTTCTCGTTCTATGCACTTGAACAGAATTAAATGTCTCTTCCAATTCCTTTGATAATAGTTCAAGTGTTACAAAAGACTTAGTTGTTAATAAACTTGATTCTTGGATTGATTTAATCATAGCTTTATCCTAAACTCTGCCATTCATGCCATTGACCTGTTTCAATATCCATAACCCATGTTTTCTTTTCAGTAGGGAAATTAATCACATAAAAGTTTCTGCCTTCAAGTGTATATGGGAAAGCAGTTGCATCGCTTGTTGTACTGTATGTACTTATCTGGTAATTAATAGCTTCAGGAGAAATTATCTCATATTGATATCCATTATTTCTTGCTACAGTCTTTTTGTGCGTAAACCAATAAACTCTGCCGTCTATTTCTACTATTGAACCTATTGAGGCGCACCCTATATCGAGTGTAGCGCCTGGGACTCTTTGGAAAGGAAAATCAGGATCACCAGAGTTATAATATGGTTCAGTAGAAATTCCACCAAATAACCATATATTTTGTCGTGTAGTCCCAAGCCCAACAAGTTCATCTGGGACAGCTTCAGCAGTTGCGAAGTCAAGAGCACCCCATGAAGTTCCATCATAACTTGCAGAAATCCATATCCTCCCAGTACCTGATTCACTTACTATAAAAAATCCATCGAAAAATACACACGATGTTGCAGCAACAAAGTCAGAATCAGTTATATCAGCTAAAGCCCCAGTAGTTACAATATGACCATTAGCTGTGCCATCAACTATCAAAAGCTGTGTCCCATTATCAGCCATTGAAATATGACCTGTAGAGGTTGTAATGGATCCAAGAGAAGTAGCAACCCCTTCTGTGGTTATTTCATATACAACTGCATCAACTACAGCATACATATAATCGCCCATTATATGCAAACCCCTTACAATCGTACCGCCAGTTGCAACAAACTCAAGCAGCCCAGGAGTCCCATACATAGCAATAACCTCTTTCCCCTCATGCTGATCATATACAGGAAACAAGTTTATGCTATGTTGAGCATTTATGCTTTTAGAGCGGCCTTCATAACCCCCCCCCAGCCACGGTATTTTCATGCTAATCCCCTGTTAATATAGATTGAGTTTTAGAATAAGTATTTTGTGCTGAGTTTGTAATAACTACACCAACAGGCGATTTCAAAAGGTTTGACCTCATCATTTCTTTATATGAACTCCTTGCCAAAATCTTAACATCATCTGATAAGTCACTCCCATATTCAGGCGCAATCCTTAACGCAAGGTTAAACTTAATCGCCTCTTCGTAAACCCTTGGTATTGCAATTGTAAGCGCCGGATCTGTTATTTCTGAAAGATTCTTTCTTGAAATTAAATATAATGTGTATGCTTTGTCTGGGGTAGTGTATAAATAAACCTTTCCAGTTGTATTAAGAGCGTCATAGAACAAAAAAGATGGTATAGATTCCGCTGTTTTATATGATATTTTCTCCCAATATTCTCTTTGGTTGATTATGCCAAGAGGATAGTCTATATCGTTATATCGTATAAAGGCAGAGTCTATCGCTTCTGGATAAGTAGTATCTAAATCTGCTCCAGAGCCTATTGTGTAAGAATTTGTACTTACAGTTAAAGTAAAGCTTTCAGTTACAGTATATGGTACTGACGCACCATTAGAAAACCATGCTCCAAGCATCATATTTAAGGCTTCAAGCCCTATTGTTGCAGCGGCAATTGGTGTTGTTTCACCTTGTGCTATTACGCCTGATAACCGTAACGCACTATTTATCAAGCTTGTTGCGTTCATTTTTTATCAACCTTTCTAAAAGGAGATCCTTCATCATATTTTGTTCAACACGCACAGGCGTATTTTTTGCATATTCTATAAGTTGTGAACGTGTCATATTATTAAGGTTGTTGATTGTACTTGCTATAAACTTATTTTTCATAAACTTGTTTATATCAATAAGTTTCCACCCACGTTTTTCCTGTGTTTCTGTGATTGCTGAAACTGGCAAAATCCCATGCCTTGGATGCTGGATAAAATCCATAATTTATTCCTTTATTCCTATTGCGTAACTTCTTTGGGTTCCCATTTGGTGAATTTTAAAACCAAGCTCTTTAATCTTATTTGAAAGAGCATCTTCACAATAATCATCAATTAATATAATAGCTTTATCTGCTAACTTCCCTTTAATAAAATCAGCAAGTCTATCTCTTTTATTCCCTTTCCTTACTGGGCCGTCACAAATGATAAAATCAAATAAAATGTTTTCATCATAATATAAAGTATCATACCAACCATCTTTTATCGGGATATGTCGTAAATCAATAGATTGGTATGATTCCACCACAGAGCCAACCTTGTCAAACCATTGCAAATCATTTTCAAAACTTATCGTTTTCTTGCCAAGCGCTCCAAGGATAAGGGTTGATAATCCGCTTCCACATTCTAAAACGCTATGACCCTTTTCTTTTGCTATTTCGTATATAACTTGTAATGTCTCCGGCAATAATGACCATTTGTTGCCCCATGCCTCAACAAGCCTCATTATAGTTTGTTCAACATCTTCATGCTTTTTTATTTTATTCAAAAGAGTGTTTATGTAAACAACATCAAGCCCTGCTTTTTTTCTTAAAAAATCACCAAGCCTTCCGCTCCATTCATAACTTCCTGCATGGCCGAATGTCATTTCTGGATCAATATAAATCTTACCACCAATCTTTTTCCATTTCCGGCAAAACTCAAAATCTCCACCATACCTTGTATAACCATGCACAGTCCGTTCAAAAATAATAGCAAGCGCTTTTCTATATCCATGATCTTGCTTAACTCTAAACTTAACAGCCTTTTCATAAAGCTGTTCAAGAACATTTCTTTTCATCTTTAAAAAACCAGTTGGCACTTTCTCAACTTCTATTAAACCATTTTTATCTGACCATATTTCTCCTTGTATAAATTCAACTGGATAATTTTCGTCTTCTTGCTTCAATGGGTAAATACCAGCGACAACATCTTTATCGTGTAATACAAGTTTAACAAGATCTTCTGGCGTGAACCTCACATCTGAATCGATAAATACCATTTCAGTACAATCAGATTCAAGGAAATCCCTTACTAAGAGATTCCTCGAATCATCTACATGACAATTACCGTCAAAAACTTCAAGTTCACTTTCAATCCCATTGTTAAGCAACGCCTCTTTAGCCCCAAAAAATGAACAAAATGTGGCGCTGCTTATATTCCCATATGATGGAACGGCTATAAAAACTCTATGCTCCGCCCCACCAGCTATACCCATACTTTTAATTATTTTCATGCAGCCCCGGAAATAAGGCCAAGTGTCACCAGTTCTGATCTTAACTGATTTGTCAACACTATCAAAGCGTCAACGTCTGTTGCCAACCCTGTTGTTGTAGCCGTGGTTGTGTGCGCTTTCGTTACAGCCGCCTGTGACGCACTCGCTGGCTGTATAACCGGAGTCGTACCATAAAACCCACCCTTTTCTGTTGCTGTCCTAACAAAAACCGTACCATCAGGTCGACCATCGCCAATATATTCATATTCAGCCATTATATATTCTCCTTTATTTAATTAGTTATTCTTGTAGCCCATTCTGGCCGCAGAAGTTTCCATCCATAAAGAATGTCAAGCCTTAGCAACATTTCATCATTTTTGATATCAGAACCCTGCCAACATCTTATAGCCAATCCTTCTTTGTTTTTTCTCACACATTTCATGGCATCATCCATAAGCGGCAAATCGGCAGTAACAAATGTTGCAAAATCTTTATGGTACATTATGCTCTGAGAATAAGCAGTAGAAGCAGCACCAGAAATAAGAGCAGCGCCGCCATCAGTTGGGATGGCAGAGCAGTTCTGAGTAGCGCCACTTGCAAAAATTATTGCAGGAGATACGGCTACAGTAGCAGCTTCAGCCCCATCGGTAGTGGTTGCCGCTGTAATAACAAACTGTTTCAAATGAGAATAGGCTGTTTTGGTCTCAGGATGAACATCATAGCAACCGGCAAAGGTTATGATAGAACCTTTTGTGATTGTTTTTGAAACACCCATAGAAGCCAAAGTTACAGCTTCGTCACCGCTTGCAACGGTATCATTAACAGTCCCTGTATTATCAGAAGAACCATTTGTATGAGAATATACACGCTCATTTTCATACCATGTTGCCATTGCGTTCCTCGAAATGAATCCTTCCCTAAATGCCTCTTTGATCTGGGTGCTATCCTGGAAAAGGCTTTTTGTTCCATTAACAATTTCAGCCATAGTTATTGAAGACATCTGAACATTACGCTGACCATCTTTTGGGGCAAGACCTTGATTCAATTTTGCTCTTGCATCACCAAGCGCTGAAATATCAGAACTTGCGCCAACAACAGTCCCAGGAGTCCCAACCTGGTTGTAAATTCCTTTTGTGATATCTGTAAGAATATCAGCCTCTATGCCTGATACCATAACACTGATAGCCGGTTCGATATAATTCTGGCTAAACATATCAATATCCATTGCAAGTTCAGCACTGTTAAATGTCATGTCAACGCCATCCTGCGTTGCGACAGTAACAGTTTGGCTTGTGGTTGTTACGTCCTGGATATCCATTACTCTTGACCCTTGCCGCCTGGTAAACTTATTTGGTTCCCGGATTCTTAAGGTGGATCCAATTTTACCCCCGGAATTGGCAAAAGCGCTGTCGTATTGTTTATTTATAGTGCCAAGAAACGATATCTTTTCGTGAGCAACCTCTAATGCTTCACGTGTGATTTTATCGATCGTCAAATTTGTGTTAGCCATTTATCTTCTCCTATTCTTTATTCGTTTCCTTCGCCAAGCCGTGTATTCTTTATCAGTCATTTCTGATGAGTCTTTTTCAATAACTACCTTAGACCCAGTTACAGGCTTAATCGGTTCGGCAGAAGACGAATTTTTAATTAGTGGTTTGTTTTTTAATTTTGTGCTTATTTCACCAAGTTTAATAGCAACTTGTACCGGAGACATTTCAGATATTTTTTGAGCTTCATTCATGTTCGTTCCAAGAAAATAGAGAACATCTTCTCCGTTAGATGTTTCGACAAGAGCTTCCGCAACCGTTTCTGTCATGATGCTTGCTGGCATATCGCCAACAATATTATTAAAGTTATCGTATTTATCAAAACCTTTGTTCATAACGCTCGATCGCTTTTGCTCAAAGTCACCATTTTTTTTGTTCTGCTCGCTTCTTTCAAAATTAGCGATATTTTTTCTTTCCTGTGCAGCATTATTTTGTTCAATCTTGTAATCAAACAACGCTTCATTAAACTCTTCAGTGGTTTCAAAATTATCGATATTTGGTTTTTCAATTTGAGTTGCTTGGGAGATATCTTGAGCTTGCTTATTTAATGCTTCATTATGACTTCGCTCAAGGTTATCAAGCCTTCGATCTCGTTCCCTTATTTCCCATGTCATCTTATCGATTTTCTTTTGGAACCATACAGGTGTTTTTTCTTTTGCCTTTTCGATATTGGCTTGTTCGTCTGTAGCACCTTCTACAGCAACATCACCGCCAGAAGTTTGCTCAACCTCTGTATCAACCTGTTCTGTAACAACTTCTTGCCCCTGTTCTTCAACTTGGGTGTCTACTGCATTTTCCTCTGCCATTCTTTACCTCATGCCCGTTTTAAACGGTAAGTTATATGGTTAATTACTTAAATCTCTTTCTGGTAACACACCTAACTGGTTTAATATATCAATAACAGCTTTTTGCGTCACTTCAGTTATTAATTCAACATCCTTTACCTGCGATTTCTGTAGCTCAACCTTTTCTTTTTCAAGCTCGATTTCTTCACTCGCAAGTTCAACCTTTTTCTTTTCGAGTTCTACCTCTTTGCCAGCAAGTTCAAGTTGTTCAGCAGGAGACGGTTCTTCAGGTTGCGGAGAAAAAACTTGCTGTAATTCTTCCGCTATTTGCCCACTATCCGGCCAGTCTAATGCTTTGGCAATTTTTGGTAATAATACAGGAGTTGCGTCTGGGGCAGTTGATAGAAACTGCGACATCATATCAACTGTTTCAAGACGTTTAGTTAAATAATTCTGGCCTGTGTCCATTACCACGTCATACCTTGCGGTTGATAAATCGTATAGTTTTTTAACACCTGTAGGACTTGAAGGATCTATAACAGTCTTGTTTATATCAGCCCATGCGACAGTATCATCTTCATTCGTTATCCTGATAACTCGTTCTGTATCATATACAAAAGGGATTAAATCTAACAGAATTTCGCCAGTGAATTTAATAGCGTTGGCTTGATTATCATGGAAATGATATGTTGCATTATCACCTTCTTTCTGCCGTGCCTGTATAGCCCTGCCGCTTGTTTCATTACCAGATGCGCCCAAGGAGGCATCGTGCAGCCCCATACATGACTTTATATCATCTGCCGCTTGCATGGCCTCAGCAAGTGCGCCGGAGTCTCTTATGCTGAATTGCTGTCTTTGTGGTAACTGCCCATTCTCAAAATTTGCTAAAAGCCGCATCTTAGGTTTTCTGTTGGCCTCATCCCAATCTTTCTCGAAACCTTTAAACATATTCGGAGTCCCGATATATGGTTGTTTCGGTGCGAGAGCAAGAGTCTCAACGCTGTTTGATCTTGCCCAATTATACATTCTTGCAGCATCAAGAGCATGGAAAGCAGCGGATTTAATTATAGGCTCACCTTCTACCCACGTTTCGTCCCCGGCGCAGTAAACAACAGGAATATATTTACCTGATTGTTTAACTGGTTTTTCAATAAAAGAATTCCCGCCTATCTTACACCACCATACTTCATCAGTTTCAACTTGTCTGATTTTTTGTATAACGGCTTTCCCTTGCTCAGTTTCAATGATTCGTTCACCATTAAACTCAACAATAGGGATATCTTCTGTTAACTCTATTGTATCTGTTTGTATTGATTCATCAGGCATTGGGGTAGCTATAAGAGCCATTGTCTTAGTTGCTTTTTCAATATAATAATATTCAGCAACCCTTACGACCTCTTCGCCAACCCATTCTTCTCCGTCCTCGCCTTCCCCAGTGTCCCACCCTTCAGTCTTAGCTTTAGGATATAATCTTTGGAATTCATCTTTCGGAACATTATCAGTTATAAATAAAAATTTTCTGTCTTTCCTATTCGATTCTCTTGCGTCAGGGTCATCATACACAGAACATGGGTTCGTTATTCTTCTGATTTTAATATCTTTTTCAAATACATCATGTTTAGAATACTCGATCAATACACGCCAATAACCCCATCCGCCCTTTACTGCAAATTCTATGCCATTATTATATGCAGACTGTGCGTTTGAACTATTTTCTATATCTCTGATTAAACCGTTAAGAATCTCTGTAAGCCCCGGGTCTCCTTTGCTATCAACAGGTCTTGCCAAAATAGAAGGTCTTATTTGTCTGGCATCATTTGTTATCTGCCTTACAGACGCTTGAGCCTTATTGATTACCATACATGGCCTGCCGTCATTCTCACGTTCTGTCTTAACTTCTGCGTTCCATTGATCGCCGAGATCAATAAATTTTAAACTCTCAACAAATCTTCTACGATTTTTTGATTCAGCATCAGACGAGCGTATAAACCGCTTCTTTGCTAAAGTTATTATATCATCTTGTTTTTTCATATACCCATCCAGCCAGTTGCCCCACCTGTATATGCGTTATATACTGGGGATTCTTCATATGGTTCTGTTACAATCTGATCAAATAATTCAGTGAAAGCCCAAACATAAGCATCTGCCCTATTAGGAGATTCATCTCCCATATATCCACGAGATGTAAATGAGCATAATTCGTCTTCTAATTCATTGAAATTCCCAGCATGCCGTATCTTTCCAGATTCAGCCAGGGAAGAAATAGGTTCAGCTCTAACAACCTTGCCTCTTGTAGCAGTTACCTTCTTGTATGGAGTCCTTGGCCTTGCTGTTTGAATTACATATTCAACCATAGACCCACCGTAATTTCCTTCTGCAACTATACAGTCAGCCTTATGCCTATCATATGCTTGCACAGCTATTTCGCCCCATGTCTTCGGACTTGCTTTAATAGTCAAGTCTTCTAATACATATCCATTCCCGTCTGTTCCTAACCCAGCAACAATAATACCAATAGCATCACCAACAGCGTCCTCATCGTCATTCTCAGCGCCTGATGGATCAATGGCAACGACTATTCTTTGCATATCTGGGATGTCTTTAAATGTTCGCCACTTTTCGAGTCCTTCTATATTCCAAAGGTAGTCGCCACCAAGAGATGAAAAATTACCCTCAAGAAACCTTACCTTTTGCCTGGCAGGTAGCTGGTTTAACGTGCCAATGTAATTATCGGCAAGGTTCTCAAGGTTGTCCACAGGATTCATTTGCATATTAGCAAATAACGACTTGTCAAGAAGCTGCTTACTATTTGGTTCTGTATGATCAAAGAATAATTTGTAGCTCCAATGAGCTATTGTAGGGGGGTTACAATTATGGTTTATAAATCCATTTGCAATATAATGCTTGACCAAAGGGACTTCAATAGTATAGAATGCAGCAGTGGTTGATTGAGAAATAGCAACCACCTTTTCATAATGACAATTATCCATTAAAGGAGTATCAAATGAAAAAGATTGAAGACCATCCACAATGGGAGTTTCTGTATAATCAGGGCATGATTGATCGTGAGCTTGCTGACGTAGCTGGTTGCGGAGTAGCACGGGTTTGCAAGTGGAGAAGGGCGAATAAAAAGCCCCCGAACAATAAAAAAAATACAATGACAAAAATTCAGCAAAACAAGATTCTATGTCTGATTGAAGATGGCCTAACGATTCGTGAAATCGCTGATAAAACAGGTATTTTTGCCGAGACAATCCGCAAATTGGCAAATCGCCGTGGCCTTCCTTACAAAAAGGCTGACCGGAGAACATGCGGGAAAGAAGCGCATGGAACTCTTGGCTATGGTGGTTACGTTGAGTTGCTTGTTGATGTTGATGGCCCGTATGGCAATCTTGTGCATCATGGCAGCAAGCACAAAGGTTATGCCCCATTGCATAGGATGCGAATGCAAGATAATCTTGGCAGAAATTTACAACCGGGTGAGATTGTCCATCATGTTGACGGTGATATTTATAATAATTCTCTTGTGAATCTCGAACTATTTGCTTCAACGAGCCAGCATTTAAAACATCATCGGGATACTGGTGTTCGTCGGTGCAAAGAATCTTCTGACCGGTGGTAATATTTTTTAATCTTTTCCATCCTTGTTTTGTCCAAAATCTGTGGGAGGCTGTGACTTTTAACTGTTTCCCACTTTCTGTTATAACTGTATATAACTTGCCTGTTCCGTTCTCCCATGGGGGTGAGGCCCAAACCCACCCGTAAGAAGTTAATGCTAAAATAGGTTTATTTTCTAATGCAAGGGTAGCAATATCCTTTTTTTGACCTGGCAAAACAGTATCGCCACTTACACAATCATAATACATCTTTAAACGTAATTCTTTTGTTTCACCGTTGGCATATGTAAATGTAGTTTTTTGCGCGAGCCTTGTTAGGGCAAGATTGCGTGAAGAATACGGTATCTGGGAACACTCGTTCAGATATATGGTTGAATGCTCCTCACCAAGGATCTTCTCAGTACGTTCTTTTTCATCCAATCCTCCAAGCCAGATGGTAGAACCATTTGGCAAAGTAAAATACCAATCCGTCTTATCAATCCCATATTCTATATCAGGGAAACATAACGACATAACCTTTGGAAACGTCCCAAGCCCTATCTTAGTTTTTGCCTGGTTAAACCTATACCTCAGTATAACATGGCTGCTTTCATCCGATGCCATAGCTCTTATAACAACAGCCCTCACCAAAAGAAAAGTCTTACCTGAACGACTACCACCATAAAGCAATATATGGGTAGCATCGCTACTTAATATCTTTAAAGCCTCTTTCTGTTTAGGTGTTAGCTTGAAACTCATAAGCAACCAGCATCATCTTTGTCAATGTCAACTTTCATGTTAGCCTTTAGTTTCAACTCTTTAGATGGCGCCCAGTTTTCAAACCTCTGATAAGCTAATTTAGCAGCATTTACATCACCTGCTATAGCTCTTTTAATAACCCCATCATCAATCTTTGATATATGGGCAGAATAACGCGTTCTCTTCATCTCAAGAGCCTCAATCTCTATCTCATTGAGTTCTGCCGCTGTAAATAGATTATATAAAGCACACGAATGTTTATACCCAAGAACCTTCTTCGCAATATTCTCTCTTGTTAACTGCTTATTATTAGGATCAGATATATAGTCAAGAATCTTCATCTTGGCTATCTCCTTCGCCCCTTTCCTATTCTTCTTAGAAGTCTCTTTATTCAAGTTATACCTTCCCCTCTTAGTTTTATATATAATATCAAGCAGATAGCTTAATACCATATATAAAACAAAAAAGCCCGTAAAGAAATTGAGCAAATATAAGTTGTCCCACACATTAACTATACATACAATTTATCAGACCTACCAGCTCTACAAACCCTGATGTTTTCTTTTTTTTAACTGCGGGGCGCTTGTTATTGTCTCACAGGGATTGCCCCCCTAAAAATTTGACAGAAGGTGTCTGTTTATCCTTTACTCCACCGTTGCAGTGGACGATAGGCGACCGGGCATGTCAGTCGCTGTATGATTTTATTAATGAATTTGTATAACATGATTAACCTGTATACTAAAATATACGCTGTGTCAAGCTAAAATATTAATTTTTTAGAATAACATATTAATCTCTTCAGGGTCTCTTTGTAATATAGCCCTGAATAATGGTCTTGCTTGCTTAAACTCATCTATACCCATTGCTATTTTTTGTTCATTGATTAATAACCAAGTTTTTATTTTCTCTACCTCATCGTTCTTTAAAGTAAACGTGCTATATTTTAAACCTTTTTTCATATGATATTACCTCCTTTCTTTGTTTTGGAGTAAAGTATATCGTATAAAATATATAATTGTAAATAAAATATTAATTTTTTTATTTATTTTTTTGTGGAGTAAATTAATGGAATCGCCTCCATTGCGTGATTCATTTTAAAAAATATTTCTATGGAGATAGATCGTGGAGATCTGGAGAGATAGATCGTGGAGAATTGGAATAAGTTCATTTTAAAAAATATTTCTGGGGCATCCTATTCCCCACCCCATCGCTTTCCGATTTCATCATACCCCCCCCATGCTACCCGACTTATATTGTGAGCGCTATAGCATACCAGAACTGCCCTGGGGGTGGGCCTGGCATCCACTCCAGCCTCGATATAGATCACATATCTTATGCGATATCGTATGCGCCTATATAATAAGGTATAGATTGTATACTTTTGTGCACACATTTATACCACCATACACCACAACGTGCTATAAAGTGGAGTTCTGTCCCATACCACAAAGTGGCAGTTGCTGGAATTTAGTGCATCTTGTAAGTTGCTGGAATATATACGGAATAGCGTTGATATCGGGAAAACCTATACGTCTAATTATCTTTTCCAATACGATAAATCCCATTATTACCTTAGTTTCCCCTCCACTTTTTCTACTCATCCATGTATATATAAAGTGTATCTTTTAGTGCACTTATGTTGCAATACTGCAACACGCATTACATACCATAATATATATTATTCACTATCAGAGGTCATTCACCTTTTTCAGCGTATACCTTAGCATACCTATTACCGTGATCGTTGGTTCTGGTTGATCCTGCGGCTTCCATAACACAGTGATATCATTATACAATAAGTGTCTCATACATAAGTGTCTCACATATAAACTCATATCCTGAACAATTACTATAACTTAAGCCCTATGTCTCATGATGTCTCATTAGGATAAGGGTTTCTTTGAGACACATGCCGTAAATTGTCAAACATGCCGTAAATTGTCAAACGCTTGATATCATTATATAATTTTCCTATATTATGCTTATATTCACCTGCAATATGACAATAATTGTCAAACTGGCTGGGTGGCCATGCCAACTGTGTATATGCAATATCCTTAGTTATAACTGGCAGTTACAAGATATTTAATACAATTTGTTACGGTGGCACATGGTATGCAGTATATCCTTGTAAGTTCATCAATGGTATAAATAATAATAGGAGCCTAACATGAAACTAATAATAATAACACTCATAGCGGCAATCATAGTAATCAGCTTCACAATAGGCAACGGAGCTTTTCAGCAGCAGAAACGAATCACAGCTAATTATTACGAAACACTTAATAGTATTAGATAAGGAGACCGAAAATGATATCATATGAATCTATTATTGGAACACCAAAAAAAGGCGATATTGTGTTAATAACTGAACGAACCAGGTCACTTGACAACGGGTCGACCTGGCACACAATGCGTACAGTTGAACACACACACGAATGGTTTAATGGGGAAGAACTAATAAACGGCCCTTCTGAAAGTGGCTTCTGGAGGAACTGTAACGAAATTAGGTCAGGAAGCTATTTCAAATATTGCAGCGAATTTGACGGAAAACGCTGGAGATCCAAAAGAAATATAAGAATTAATCGATAAATTAAAATAACTGAATATAATAAGGAGGCTATAATGCGAACAACTGAAAAACATCTGAATTTATTAGTGACATTATTGAATAAAA
>Ga0209345_10004129_pt1 | contig 14246 bp, 14 predicted proteins | sample Cruoilmetagenom7_FD_187294 | JGI IMG/M metagenome (GOLD analysis project Ga0209345, IMG submission 187294) | Oil polluted marine microbial communities from Coal Oil Point, Santa Barbara, California, USA - Sample 7 (SPAdes) (version 2) | ecosystem: Environmental > Aquatic > Marine > Oil seeps ... | reverse complement strand
CTGGGCGATAAGTATGTGGAGGTTGTGTCGAACCAGAGGTTCACCACCGGTGACGCGGATCGTGCGGACTCCGAGTTGTACAAAGATCGCGGTGAGCCGAGTGGCCTCTTCATAGGTAAGAAGTTCCGTGCGGGGAAGCCAGGGGAGTCCATCGGCGGGCATGCAATACATACAGCGGAGGTTGCAGCGGTCTGTGACGGAGAGACGGAGATCGTCGGCGACGCGTGCGAAAGTGTCGAGAAGTGGCCCTCCGGTGTGCAGATCCGGTCTATCGTTTTGCTTGTTGTTGGTGTTTTTTCTCGCGCGAGGTAGGGAAATAGCTGATGTTTTCTGGGAGGTTTTCTTTTCGCTTTTCTTTGATTGTGCCGGCTTCCCGGTATCTGCGTTGGGGGCGGTATGTTGGTCGCTGTGCATTTTCAGCCTCTACTTGTATGGTGCGGAGAGCGTGTGTCCTTGCTGGCCCTTGTGTTTTTTTCCTTATTCTGGCCCAAAGAATCGACGGGATCCCTTGAGGAGTCTGCCCTTCCGGTATATTTGTCTATTGTTGACAGGTTCTCGCGCTATATCGATACTCTATTGGAAGTGCGCTGGTTTTGTGTTTCCTCATCCTGTTCCAAGAGTGCTTTTCTTGTGGGAACTCAAGTGTTTCCCTGAGATAGAGGCGCTCGGGTTAGGGGCATGCAGGAGGCGGAAAAGGAACTCGAGGGGTCATGTACAATAAAATTTTGGTTGCTACTGATGGGTCGATCACGGCAGACGGAGCTGTTTCTCGTGCTTTTGCTCTGGCAACACAGTTTAAGAGCACTGTCATTCTCGTTACTGTGGGTGAGGAGAATGACGCGAAGATCATTCTTGATAAGGTGTCTCGAGAGTATCAAGACACTGGAATTGAGATACAAACTGTGACGCGTCCTGGAGACCCGGCAAGTGTCATTCTTGATGTTGCCGAAGAACTGGTGACTGATTTGATTGTGGTAGGAAACAAGGGCATGCAGGGGGCTCGTCGTTTCTTTCTCGCGAGTGTGCCGAACAAGATCGCGCACCATGCTTCCTGTGCTGTGCTTATTGTCAAGACGACGTGATGGGCTGTGCGCACGCAGAAAAAAACTTTTTTTAGGACGGTAGGAGGCTCTCGCGAGAAGTTTTTTTGTCTCGCGGTCCCTTTGTCTCGCTTGCCTGTTTCTCGGGTTTCCTGCGGGAAAAGAATAGGTATTGTGCTTTTTGTCGCGCTTATTTGCGCAGGATGCCGGCTCGATCTTGGCGTTGGGTTGAAAGTACGGCCTGATGGAACAGGCATCGTGTTATTTTCGATTGTGCCTGATAGGACTTTTCTGGAGGTTCTGGGAAATAAGGGCTTTTCCGAGGTGGGTGATGTATTCGAGTCTCCTGGCGCTGCCGTAAATATTTTTCAAGATCTTCTGGATGAAGGATGGATTTTACGGGAGCGTGAGAAAGATGTGCTGGTTTTTTCTCACGCTTTTCGTGAAGCGGATGAAGTTCTGACACTTGCCCGACAGTTTGGCGGACCTCAGGGTGCTCCAATTACCCGGTTTGTGGTGACTACGAAGAGTGGTTTTTGGAAAGATACTGTCGCGATCGAGCTGGATGTTGTGTACCGGGCAGATTTACTGCTGAATGCCCTTCTGCGTGGGGTTTCGAATGAGCCGACATCGACAGAGTTGTATGAGACGTTGGGAGTGGACTTTTCGCGGAGCACGCTTGATGTGTTTGTGTCTCTCGAAGGGGAGTTGCTTTCCGTTGATCCACCGGTTTCTTCGCAGGAGACTTTCCGGAATAGGCAGAGACCAGAGTCTTTGGCATGGTCGCTGTCTCCCGGGGAAGAGTTCACGATTTCTGCTGCTGCAGAATCTTGGTCACTGCGAGCAAAAATTTTAGGAGTGTTGTTCTTTTGTTCGGGAATGGGCGGGCTTTTCTTGTTTGTGCGTGCGCGGAGAGACCGCTCTCATCAGAAAAAGACAGACGTAGGGTCAGCCTTTTCGCCTGCTCTGCCTTCCTGGCGGCGGTGAGATCATTTTCCCACTATTGCTTCCCCATCTGTCACAGCTGCTCCGTAGCATGAGGACATGGCGAAACAACGATCGGTATACCGGTGCCAAGAGTGTGGTGAGTCTGTTTTCCGCTGGGTAGGGCAATGTCCCTCCTGTCGGGCGTGGGGGTCTGTTGTCGAAGAAGCAGCTTCCGCGAAGACAGGCAGTTCTTCTTGGGGAACGGGTGGCGTGGGCGAAATTGATTTGGCTTTTGTTGCAGAAGATACGCCTGTTCCTTTGCTGGAAGTGCAGACAGACGAAGCGCACTATCGGGCGACCGGGTTGACAGAGTTTGACCGGGTGCTTGGTGGTGGGCTTGTACCTGCGAGTGCAATTTTGTTGGGGGGGGAGCCAGGGATCGGAAAGAGCACCCTGACCTTGCAAGTGTTGCACGCGGTGGCTGAGCAGCGTGTCGGGCCGAGCCTGCTTGTGACAGCCGAAGAGTCAAAAGAACAAGTGCGTGTGCGAGCGGAACGTCTTGCTGCCTTGAGCCCAGGCTTCCTTGTGGTGGCAGAGACTTCGGTCCCGGCGATCATTGGGCATCTGCATGCCGTGCGTCCCTCAGTGGTGGTGGTGGATTCTATTCAGATGGTGCGCGATCCCCGTTTTGAAAGTGCTGCGGGGTCTGTGGTCCAAGTGCGAGAATCTGCGGCATTGCTTGTTGCTGCTGCCCGAGAGCTTGGTGTGGCAGTGATTCTTGTGGGGCATGTTACGAAGGACGGGACGCTTGCAGGGCCGCGTGTGCTTGAGCACCTCGTCGATGTGGTTTTACTTTTTGAAGGGGACCGCCATCATGCTTTTCGGACATTGCGTGGAGTAAAAAATCGTTTTGGTCCTGTGGGAGAGCTCGGTCTGTTTGATATGACGGACCGGGGATTGTTGCCGCTTTCTGACGCTTCTGAGGTGTTTTTGTCTGGCCGTCAAGCTGGTGTCGACGGTTCTGCTGTGGCTGCTGCAATGGAGGGTCGCCGGCCTGTTCTTGTCGAAGTGCAGGCTTTGGTGTCGTCAGCTCCGAGTGGTGTGCCGCGCCGCTCTGTGACGGGTGTTGATCCGAACCGTGTGAATGTGCTTGCCGGAGTCTTGGAGAAACGGCTTGGGTTGGCGTGCGGACGTGGCGATTTATATGTGTCCATAGCGGGAGGTGTGCGCGTGACGGATCCTGCTGTCGATCTTGCACTTTGCGCTGCGATTGCTTCTTCGGCGACAGGAAACCCGCTTCCTGAGGATTTTGTGTGGATTGGAGAGGTCGGTTTAGGGGGAGAAGTACGATCTGTGGCAGCAATAGACCGGCGTGTGGCCGAGGCTGCCCGGTTTGGTTTTCGGACGATTGTGACCCCTGCAGTTGCGGCAGAGGTTGCTTCTCGCGCGTTGTCGAGTGTTGTGGGAGAAAAAGGAGAGGAATGCGAACGTCCTCAAGTGAGAGGTATAAGTGGGCTGGTAGAAGGCTTGGATCTTCTGCTTGGATGAGGCAGAGGACAGAAAATCTTTGGAGTTTGCAAAAATTGAAGAAAGAAAGAAGCACTTTATCGTTTTTGCAGTGCCCCTCATGCGTCTCGCGCATGTTACCTTGATATGGTGGATGATTGGCCGAGCGAGAAGATGCTCGAAAGCCTGGCTCTTGTCGCACCGGGAACTCGCTTGCGCGAGGGGGTGGACCGTGTTTTGTCGTCGAAGACGGGCGGTTTGTTTGTCCTCGGAGGTGAAGGGAGCATCGAGCGGATGTGCTCTGGAGGGTTTGTTATTGACGCCCAACTCACTCCGCAGCGTGTGAGCGAACTCTCGAAAATGGACGGAGCTGTTCTGCTTGATGATCAGGCGACGCGGATTCTTCAAGCAAATGTGCATTTGTCGCCGAATGCTGATTTTGTCACCAATGAAACAGGAATTCGGCATCGAATAGCGGAGCGAGTGGCACAGCAGTGCCGGAATACAGTTGTGTCTGTTTCTCAGAAGATGGATCTGATTTCGGTTTACCGGGAAGACGAGAAGTATATTCTCCAGCCAGTTACTCGCGTACTCTCCCGCGCGAATCAGGCGGTTGCAACGCTGGAGCGGCATCGGGAACGTTTCAACAAAGTGTCCGTTTCTCTTTCTGCTTTGGAAGTCGAAGATCTGGTGACCACACGCGACGTATTACTCGTTTTGCAGCATGGGGAGATGGTGCGGCGTATTGCGCGTGAGGCGAACGTGCTTCTCGTGGAACTCGGAATCGAAGGTCGATTGCTGCGTTTGCAGGTCGCGGAGCTCTCTTTTGATCTTGTGACAGAGATCGAACGTGATCTTCGAGATTATCTCCCCGATGCAACGCTTGACCTTGATGCAGTAAATGTTGCAACAGGGAAGGCAATGAGGGTTCTGGGGTCCTTGCCGACCGCAAGTTTGCGGGATCTTTATACCTTGACAGAAGTGTTGGGAGTGTCGCCTTCCGGCATGGACGCGCCAACGGCTCCGCGTGGCTATCGTTTTTTGTCAAAGATTCCGCGTTTGCCTGGCCGGGTAGTGAGCGACATTGTCTGGCATTTTGATGGTTTGCAAAAAATCCTCAATGCCATGGTTCACGAACTTGGCTGTATCGAATCTATTGGTGAAGAGCAGTCTGTCGAAATTAAAGAGAAGATCGTAAGGCTTGCTGATTCTCTGATTCTCGACCGGTACAGCTAACGCACTATTGCTGCTTGCCGTCATCTGGGTGTTGTCGTTGATGTCGTTCCTGGTGTCGTTCTTGGTGTCGTCCTCTTTTTCTTGCATGGAGAGCCCTCCTGGTGGATTTATGAGAGAGCGCGCGTTGCCGATGGTGTGCGTATGGGGTCTCGTCGGGTGAATGTGCTGTTTGTCGAAGGTGTTCGTTTCCTCGTTGTACTATTTTGTACAGCCTATGGGTACAAGATGGGAGTTTCCCGACCTTTCTGGATGCCAGTGCAATGGCATTCTTGGCAGGATCCAGATACTGGCGTTTTTGTTTTTTCTGTGCTGGGAGCGGCGGCTGGTTATGTCGGAGGCGGTATCGCAGGACGTCTTCTCCACTATTGGTTTGGCATGGTGGAGGAGCAGGCGGAACGTGTGTCTGTCGCCCAAACGCTCCCAGGTGTGCTGGGAGCTGCAGTTGGGGTTGTTGCTGCCCTGCTGGCAAATATGCCAGTTCTCATCCTTGCTCCGGCCTTGTGGGCAGTGTTTTCGACCTGTCTCACTATGTGGATGGGTGGCACGCTTGGGTATCGTATAGCTTGCCGGAAAGCAGATGAACTTCTCGGCATGATGGGCTTATCGATGGCTTTTACCCCGCGGGAAGACCTGCCTTTTGCAGAGGAAAAAGAGTCCTTCTTGTTGGACTCTGCCGCGGTGATAGATGGCCGTCTCCTTTCGATTGTGCGATCTGGTTTTTTGCAGGAGAACCTTTTGCTTTCTCGTTTTGTTTTGGACGAGATTCAGGGAATTGCCGATAGCGCGGATCCGAAAAAGCGCCGGGCTGGGCGGCGTGGCTTGGAAATCCTCGACGCGCTACGCCAGGAAACTCTGCTTGTGATGCTGAACGATGAGTTGCCGGAAGTGGCAGAAGTGGATGCCAAACTGGTGCAGCTCGCAAAACGGCTTCCTGCGGTCTTGTTTACGACTGACTACAACCTGCAAAAAGTCGCGGAGCTACAAGGAGTGCGAGTTCAAAATGTGAACCGCCTTGCTGAGGCACTCCGTCCTCCATACGTGGCAGGAGATCGTGTCGAGATCAGGATTGCCTCGGAAGGCCGCGAAGAGGCACAAGGCGTTGGTTATGTTGAAGATGGCACAATGGTTGTGGTGAATGGTGTAGAACGCTCTGTAGGGCAGACTGTGCAGGCCGTGGTGTCTAGTGTGCACCAAACATCTGTAGGGCGTATGTTGTTCGCTCGTTGTATCGAGAATGATTCGCCCCAGGTGGAAACCCACTCGTCGCGAGATGCCGAGACGCTTTCTGATGGTGACCGTTCCATTGCGAAGGAAACAAGTGGTGTACCGGATCGGTCTCCGTCTTATTTTGAGAGTTTGTGAGCACGTGAGCTCGTGTCGGTCGTTCTGTTCGACAGTTCGTATGTTGCGCGCGAGTTTTCGCCTGTTGCAAAAGAGGAGTCTGTTTTGTGGATCTATGGGCTGTAGTATGCGCGGGCGGAAGTGGGACACGGATTGGTGGTCTTGCGAAACAGTTCCGTGAGCTTGGCGGCATGTCTGTTTTACGGCGCTCTGTCCTCGCGTTGCATGATGCCGGCGCGTCAGTGATCGTGGTGGCAAACGATTTTTCTGCGGTCGCAAAGGCCGGAATGCAGGTAGGACGCGATGGTGTAGTCGATATGGTCGAGGGAGGAAAAGATCGCCGATCCAGCGTGTCCCGTGGGCTTTTTGCCGTGGGTAGCTCGGCTTCTCTTGTCGCAGTGCATGACGCAGCGCGACCTCTCGTGACTTCCGTCATGATCGATCTTCTACTGGAGGAGATGACAGGACCAGGCAGCGAAGATGTAGACGGGGTCATCCCAGTGATCGAAATGAGCGATACGGTCAAAGAAATCGATGAAGACGGTGTCGTCCTCAGGACACTGGACCGTACATCACTGGCACGTGTGCAGACTCCTCAAATATTTCGTCCTGCTTCTTTGCGGCGCGCGCACGCCGAATTCCACGGGATTGCATCGGACGACGCCGGCATGCTCGAAGGGATCGGGTGCCGTGTGAAGACTGTTGCAGGTGACCCGGAAAACCTCAAAATCACGTACGAAATAGATTTCGCTTTTGCCGAAGTGATTTTGCAAGGTCGTGCGCTGCGGAATAAACGTGTATCGGGTTAGCGTCGGTGTGCCCAAAGAATGGAGGGGCTGTGACAGCCTGGCCAGATGTACGAACAGGATTTGGTTTCGATGTGCATGCTTTCGGAAACGAAGGACCTGTCATTTTGGGCGGGACTGAGATTCCACACGAAAAAGGTCTCGTCGGACACTCTGATGCGGACGCGGTTGCCCATGCAATTATTGACGCTTTATTAGGTGCCGCGGGACTAGGAGATATCGGTGAGCATTTTCCTGAGACAGATGATGCATACGCCGGTGCGCATTCTCTCGGCCTGCTTTCGGAAACGTGCAGGAAGATCCGGGCAGAAGGATGGGATATCGCGAATGCCGACGTGACAGTGATCTGTCAGCGTCCTCGTCTTGGCGAGCGTAAAGCAGAGATGCGAGGCAATTTGGCGACGACTCTGCAAATTCCGTCTGCCCGTGTGAATGTGAAGGCGACAACCACAGAAAAGATGGGTTTCATGGGGCGTGGTGAAGGCCTTGGCGCCTGTGCCCTCGTCACTCTTACGCGTCCAGCCTAAGAGATCCTGTGGGCAGTTTGCGCAGTCCGCAGAATCCGCATGGTGCTCAACAAAACTCGCACAACGATAATCCGAACGCTGAAGTTTTGTCCCGAAATGCCGATGAGTCATCGCGACTTATTCTGTCTCATCACACTGATCAAGAAGCACCGCCGAACCGGAACACCCGCAAAATAATGGGCAACTACGGAGCCATCGTGTGACGACACGCAACCCTTTTTCAATACTGACGCGCAAACATAACTTGCCTGCCAACCCAACTCGTTTTGAGCACTGTACTCTCCTGGCATATTTCCCTCCCCTCAGTGTTTTTCTTCACTCCTCATGACCTCTCTGCTTACATAATCTTGTATGTATAGGTAAATTTCTCATCTCATCAGAATGATATAAAAGATAAATTGCATGCTAAAGAACCTTATTCGTAGGAAAAATCCAGCAAAAAAATTCCAACAGATCAGCAATATATTCGTAAGATCAGAAAATATTTCAATATCACAAGAAAAATAAAAACCAAAAGAGCAGCTGAACAGGCAGAAATAAGAAAGTTCAAATTTCTCACTCTCAGCATGCGTTCATAAAAAGTGAAAAATCACAGTACAAACAAAGATTCTGATTGCAAAGTGTATATATGCTTTTATGGTATAAATCCTTGATAAAATACTGAGTACAGAGCAGCTGAAAATAAAGAAGATGGAATTCTCCTTCTCCGAAAAAAGGAAATTCTTGGATTGGACGCTATTTTTCCTGTCCGCGCTCGAAGAAAAAAAGATTCTTAGAAATGTCCAGTAGGGGAAAGAAACTAAGTTTTGTTCTGAATATGGAACAGAGGTCCGAGCAGAACTTCTCGTCGATCTTCTCACGAACCCTGAATGGAAAATTGCCCCCTGTGGAATCAACATCACAAATGTCCGTATCGTTGGCAAACTAGATTTCGAGTTCGCCACTTTGTGCATCTCTTTCTCCGGGACAGACTATTGCTTTGAAGAAGAGATCTGTCTTGAAGACGCTACCCTTTTTGCTTTTTCTTTTGAAAAATGCGAGCTGATAAAGGGTTTGAATGCCAACCGCTGCCACGTTGCTGCCACGTTATAGGTAACTTCACCATTTGCAACACGAAAAGCAATGAACCCATCACTCTACATGTTGGATTGTGCAAGGGCGAGTGCGATGCGGGCAGTGCTTTGTTCTGGAGGTATGGTCCTTGAGACCGGCAAGACCCGCTGTTCCCTCAACACGTGAGCGTCACGTGAGCGTCCTGGGCACTGCTTCTTTGAGGGGTCCGGCAAGGGGGACCGTGGGGGAGTGGAAGCCATGAGACCAGGTAATTTTCCTCTGTCCAGTTAAGATAGGGTTGACTCGCTGTGGCCGGATAGGATTTTTTGCTCACTCGCCTCTTTTGTCGGGATTTTTGCTGAGATTGAAGGGTGTCCTGCGGATTCTCCTGTCTGATGTTCGCGTTGTTTGCCCTTTGGTCGCTGTTTTGTTGCGGCCGATTGTTCCCCGTAAACAGGATGCCTGTTGTGCAGTTTTTCAACACTCTGTCTCGTGAAATTGAAGGGTTTGTGCCACGTCAGGAAGGTCGCGTGGCCATGTATGTCTGTGGTTCGACGGTCTACGCTCCCCCTCACCTCGGCCATGCCCGTATGGCTGTGGTGTTCGACATGATTCGCAAGTATTTTGAGTTTGCGGGATACGATGTGACTTTTGTGAGCAATTTCACTGATGTCGATGACAAGATCATCGCGCGGGCGCAAGAGCAGGGGATCCCAGCCGCGGCAGTGGCAGAGAAAAACATCACGATCTGGGAAGAGAATATGCGCCGGCTCGGGGTTGCCCTGCCCGATATCGCGCCGAAGGCGACAGCGCATATTCCCGAGATGCTTGAGATGATACGTGTCCTCATCGAGAAAGAGTACGCGTATGTTGTAGACGGGGATGTTTATTTTCGTGTTGATGCCATACCCTCCTATGGCCGCTTGTCAGGACAAAAACTCGAGGACCTGCAGGTAGGCGCGCGGGTGTTGCCTGGTGAAAAGAAGAAATCCCCGTTTGATTTTGTGTTGTGGAAGGCGGCAAAGCCCGGTGAACCCTCTTGGGATTCCCCTTGGGGAGCAGGAAGGCCAGGGTGGCACATCGAGTGTTCAGCTATGGGAGTACACTATCTTGGCATGGGCTTCGACATTCACGGGGGCGGCTCCGACCTGATCTTCCCTCACCATGAGAATGAGATCGCGCAAGCCGAAGCCTGCATGCAAAGCGAGCCTTTTGCCCGATACTGGGTGCACAATGGGCTTGTGAAGCTCGACGGGGAGAAGATGGCGAAGTCGACAGGGAATTTCGTCAGTGTCTCTGAACTGCTCCAGGAACACACCTCTCAGGCAGTACGTCTTTTGGTGGCGCAAACTCATTACCGGAAGGCGTTGGACTTTTCTTCGTCTCTCATCGCCGAAGCCGAGACGGCAGTCGAGCGTCTTGGTTTGTGCCGTGATCGTTTGGTCGCTGCGGGAGCAGGCATGCCGGCTTCTGCAATACAAGGGACTTCTCTTTATGAAGAAGTCTCTGCAGATGAGAAGGCCATGTCGGCTTTTCGTGCCGCAATGGAAAATGATTTTGCAACACCCGGGGCGGTTGCTGCACTGTTCGAGCTGGTAAAGCGAGCGAATACTCTGCTTGAGGCGCAAGACCACGACCTTGAGGCCCTTGCAGGAGCTGCTCGCGCGATCTCTGAGATAGACCGCGTTCTGGGCGTTGTGCCTCCTGCAAAGCACAGTGAGGGCGACACGGCTTTGCTGCCTGAACTCATGCAACTTCTGCTCGACGTTCGTGAGCAGGCACGTGCCCAACGGGATTTTGACTTGTCTGATCTCATCAGAGACAGACTTGACGAGGTAGGAATCATTGTCGAAGACACCCCCCAAGGCACCCGATGGCGCGCTCGTCGCCGGCAAACGCCCGGTCTTTGAGCTTTTCCGCGCGGGACGGCGCAGCGTGCGCTGTTTGTACGTAGTGGAAGGAACAAGTCTCCCGCCCGAGATTGCCGAGAAGGCACACGCTGCGCGTGTGCCAGTGCGGGAGGCGACGGATGAGGACCTTCAGGCCTTGTCCGGGATGACCGCGCACCAGGGAATTGTGGCGGAAGCCGAGGGGCTCCCCCGTCCCGATTTCGTGGAGGCTGTGACAACGGCTCACTTTTTTATTGCGCTTGATGGGGTGACGGACCCGCGGAATATGGGGGCAGTTGCGCGTGCCGCAGAAGGAGCAGGCGCAACTGGTCTGATTGTACAGGACCGTCGGAGCGCTCCTTCCACTGCTGCTGCGCAAAAGGCCGCTGCGGGAGCGATGGAATATCTGCCAATTTTTGTGGTTTCGAATTTGGCAAATGCGTTGGAGTTGGCAAAAAAAGCGGGGATGTGGGTAGTGGGGCTTGCGCCTGAGGGGAAAGCCCTGTGGGAGTGCGGCTTGTGTGATGAACGTGTGATCTTGGTGGCAGGGTCAGAGGGAAAAGGCATTCGTCCGCGTGTGCAATCGGTATGCGATGAACTTTGCGGGATTCCTCTGCATGGTCGTGTCGCCTCGTTGAATGTGGCGACGGCAGTGGCGGTGGCGGCTTTTCATGTTGCCGAACGACAAGAGCGCCAGGAAGGTAAACGCGCGTGATGGCTGCAGGTTTCCTCCTTTGAGGTCTTGTCGGATTGTCGACTTTTTTCGTGTATGGGTGAATATCCTTTGCGAGATTGGCTGTGGGGTTGGAAGCGAACAGGGGTTTTTGTAGCTTTTTAAAAGTGTGATTGTGTCTATTTTGTAGGGTTTTTTAGTTATTTGTAATGATTAGAGGCCTTTGTGGTCGTGCGAGAATTGCGCAGTTGAATGAGGTATCTTCATGCGTTTTACGTAGGAAGAAACCTGAGAAAAGCCTTAATGTGACATCACGTTGATGTCGGTGTTGTGCAATGTGTCCGTTTTTTAAGAGCATTTTCACGCTGCCACACCAGAGCATCCTCTGTTTTTTAGTTTTCAATGTTCTCGGAGGGCTTGCTTTGGCAGGATTGATGCAAAACAATGCTCTCGGTCGGATTCCGGATGACCGCTTGGTGGAGATGGCCCGTGGAGGCGACCGTCTCGCTCTCGAACACCTTCTAGCACGCTATCAGCGTTTTGCTCGCACAAAAGCTCGAGGATATTTCCTCATCGGAGCTGACTCCGATGATATTTATCAAGAGGGTATGATCGGGCTTTTCAAGGCTGTTCGCGATTTCCGTTCCGACCGTCAGGCATCGTTCCGGGCATTCGCTGAGCTGTGTATCACCAGGCAGATTATCACCGCGATTAAAACAGCAACGCGGCAGAAACATCAGCCACTCAACTCCTATGTGAGTTTCAATCTCACACGGTCAGAAGACGACCAAGATCGTACTGTCGAGGACATGCTCCCCGGCGACGAGAATTTTGAGCCCGCGCACCGTGTGATTTCCGTTGAGGAAGTCTCCAAGCTTCGAGGCTCTCTCTACGACATTCTCTCCCCACTTGAGCTACAAGTTCTCAAACTCTATGTCGAAGGAAAAAGCTACCAAGACATAGCGGACGCCCTCGGCCGTCACGCCAAATCCATCGACAACGCCATTCAGCGCATCAAGCGAAAACTCGAAGCCTGCCTACAGCGCCGCGAGGCCGACGACCGGGCAGAACTCGCCCGCGAAGCCGTGTAACACGCAGAAAAAATATGATTTCTCACACTTTCCCCGCCCGGTTCATCTTGTCCGGTGAGAGCTTTGTGGAATAACGCTCTCGGGAAGCTCGCCTGTGCGGAGGCGACTGTTTTTCTGACAACTCGTTCTGTTTTCTCTTTGGCACGCATTTCACGGGGTAAGCACGCCAAAAACAGAATTTAGAGTGTCAAGAGAACCGGGAAAAGGGGCACAGTGTCGGGGTAGACCCACCGGGTCTACCCCGACACCTTCCGATCTTGTTTCGTCTTGGTATGCAAACCCAGCCGAAAAAACAGCCGTGCTATCTCTGTGCGCATCCTCCCTTGCACTCTCCTTTGACCGCGTGGTCGTTTCGCCAGAGATTTTCCGGGTGGTCCGTAGTGCAGACCTTGCCGGGCAGTCCGAGTGGGGACCCTGGTGAGGCCGGGTCTTGTGAAGGCCTCGGCGTGCAGAGTTTTTGCGGGGACCTAACGGAGGCCTTTCTATTGAGTCTCTTGGTGGCTCTCTCGCAAAGATGCTTCTGCCGGGGCCGCAGGTTCTTCTGCGAGCGCAGCCAGCGCATAATCCACAAGGGACGAGGCGAGCCCGGTATAAGAAGAAGGCGTGAGCTCGAGTAAACGCTCCTTGTCAGCCTCGCTCATCCCTGGCGTATCGCCGAGACTCATCAGATAAGACCGCATCTCTTTCTCGGTGACCAGCTGCCCGCGTGTCAGCTCTTTCAGACGCTCATACGCATTTGCCACCCCACTTTTTCGCAGGACCGTTTGCGCCGCTTCCCCTAGAGTCTCCCAAGCCTGGTCGAGATCCTGCGTTAGTTTTTCTTTGTGCAATTCAAGGCGCCGCACTCCCTTTAAGGAATACCGGATCGCCAAAAGCGAATGCCCAAGCCCGACCCCCGTATTGCGCAACGCCGATGAATCACTTAAATCCCGTTGCAAGCGAGACACGGGAAGCTTCCCCGCAAGATGCGACAAAATCGCATTACTTACCCCAACGTTTGCCTCAGAAGTCTCAAAATCAATTGGGTTCACCTTGTGCGGCATTGTCGAGGAACCAATCTGACCTGCCACGAGAGACTGTCGAAAATACCCTAAACTCACATACGACCAAATGTCAGTATTGAAGTCGTTTAAGACAGAGTTCCAGCGCATGACCGCATGAAAAATTTCCGCCATATAGTCATGCGATTCGATCTGTGTAGTGAGCGGATTCCACACCAGCCCCATCCGCTGCACAAAAACGCGTGAAAGCTCTGTCCATGGTGCATGCGGATAGGCAGCCATGTGCGCGCCATACGTTCCCACTGCCCCGTTTATTTTCCCGAGAATCTCGCAGGCGAGAACCTGCCGTCGCTGCCGCTCCCACCGGTACACAAAAACCGCAAGCTCTTTCCCGACCGTTGTAGGCGTTGCCGCCTGCCCATGTGTTCGAGAAAGCATTGGCACGTCTCGCCAAAGATCAGCGAGCCCAGCCACCGTTCGGGTAAGCTCCGCGGCGTGAGGACCCCAAATATCATGAAGCCCTCTCTGCAACATGCGCCCATACGCCAGATTATTCACATCCTCTGATGTACAAGCAAAATGCGTAAAAGCCGTAAGATCCTGGAGAGAAGTCCCGGCCATTTTGCTGCGAAAATAATATTCAACAGCCTTCACGTCATGATTCGTTTCACGTTCAATCTGTTTCACCGCTGCAAGATCATCCGCAGCAAAATCCGTCGCCCACGAGCGCACCCGAGCAACCTCCTCCCCACTCAAATTGCGAATCTCGCGAAATTCAGGACTCTCAGCCAGAAAAAGCAGCCACTCTGCCTCCACATGGAAACGATGGCGCATCAGAGCACACTCTGAAAATTCCTGGCGCAGGTCATCGAGGAGCGGACGATACCGCCCATCGAGCGGAGAAATACTGAGAAAAGTGTCGCTGGTCATCGTGTCCCACTGTAGAGAACCACCCCCACCCCGCGCCCGTTGACCTCTTTCCCGCCCCCCTGCACGGACCCATCCCAGGCCCCGCGGAAGGGCCCCCCGGCGAGAGAGCCGAGGCGTGGAGTCATGTGAGGCGAGCCGGGGAGCCGGTCCCGGGGAGGTTCTGGGTGTGGGGCCGTGTGAGGCGAGCCGGGGAGGTCAGGCCGGGTTGAGCGAGATCGGGGAGCGA
>Ga0209345_10004128_pt1 | contig 14248 bp, 14 predicted proteins | sample Cruoilmetagenom7_FD_187294 | JGI IMG/M metagenome (GOLD analysis project Ga0209345, IMG submission 187294) | Oil polluted marine microbial communities from Coal Oil Point, Santa Barbara, California, USA - Sample 7 (SPAdes) (version 2) | ecosystem: Environmental > Aquatic > Marine > Oil seeps ... | reverse complement strand
CGAGACACCTGGAACACCCGCAGACAGGCTGAGATGGCCATCTTCGAGTACATCAATGGGTTTTATAACCCGCGCCGTCGTCACTCAGCACTAGGATGGAAAAGCCCCGTCGCTTTCGAACGAAAGATGGCTTAAACGAGCACTTGGGGCGGCACAAAAGCGGGACAGGTCCAATATGACGATAAGGGGGATGAGGGTTCAGGATATCGACGAGGTAGCAGAAGTTCACTGTCAAGCGTTTCCCGGTTTTTTTCTAACGCGGATGGGGCGACGATTCTTGCGCAGCTATTATGCGACCGTGCTGGATTATGAACATAGTATTGCACTCATCGACGAAAATGATGACAACGGGAAAATCAATGGTTTTGTTGTTGGTTTCCATTACCCTCAGAGATTTTACGATGTGCTATCGGCTAGCCGCCGGAAGCTAGCCCCGTTTGTTCTGTTGGCCCTTATGAGGGACCCGCTGCTGTTGCGGCAAGTTTTCCAAAATTCGCGACGTGTAGGGCACCAACTCGAACACCCAGTGGACGTCGTCGAGCTGTCATCGATTGGCGTCCGCAGGAAGGGCCTTGGTGTGGGCGGGGATCTGATCGCCGCGTTCTGTCAGAAAGCCGCCGAGGCTGGAGCTGGGAGCATTCTACTTACTACGGACTCAGAAGCCAATGATTCGACGCGCCAGTTTTATGAACGTCGAGGGTTCGTGCTGAATGGCCACGAACTGCGCGGTGAACGAGAGCTTTGCTGTTATCTGCTTGATTTGGGATAAGGCCCTTGCGGTGCCCATTTCTTAGCGTTGATGATATCTTCAGCCGGGAGGGGAAACTCACGGTCTGAGGCATGTGCCACTATCGAGTAGGCTGTCAACAAAACGTAAAATATATCCGATATGATCGTTGCTCGGTCCATATATGCGCGGTCAAGCGCTAGTTTGGGTTGGAGAAGTTTGCGCGCGTAGCTACCCTCAGGGTCTTCAGGATCAAGTAGGGCATCACCGTAGATGTAACCATACACGGCTCCAGGACTTGTAACGCCGGGAGCAATGGTTAGTGTCTCCATCATCCATTCGCTATAGTCACGTGCAACAATGCGAGGATCTTCAGGCCGCGGGCCGATCAACGACATGTCGCCAATCAAAATATTCCAGAACTGTGGTAATTCGTCGATCTTAATCTTGCGAAGCAATAGACCAAAGCCGAAGACCCGATGATCACCTGGGACGGTGACCGCGCTTTCTCTGTTTGACCCGACGTGCATAGTCCGAAATTTAAACATTGTGAATGAGGCATTACCTTTGCCTGCCCTGATCGCATGATAGAAGATTGGTCCAGGTGATGTAAGTTTGATGCCGATGAGCGCGAAGGCAAATATCGGCCAGGTAATAGCGAGGGCAAAAAGCGCTACACCAATATCCAGAGCACGTTTTGAAACACGCCCCAGAAAGGTATGATGACTGAATTTTTTGGCCTTCGTCATGCCGGTCGCTCCAGTATTTGGCGAACAACGTCAATCACGCGATCTTGCTCGGTGTCGGTCATATCCATGAATAAGGGCAATGATACGCAGTGGTCGAAAACACGGTCAGCTTGTGGAAAATCGCGCTTTCCTGAAAAGGGTTTCCAAACAGTCATCTGGTGCAGTGGACAATAGTGAACGGAAACTCCAATCCCTTGTTTTTTGAGCTCCAGAATGAATTTGTCACGGTTGACAGGTGCTCTTTCAGTCAGCCGAACAATATAGAGATGCCAAGAGTGGCTGTCGCCCTCGGCAGGACCAGGAGGGAGGATCAGTGGAAGATTGGCAAAAGCCTCATCATAACGCTCCCTTCGTGCGGACCGGACGCGGCAGAACTCCTGAGCGCGGGCTAATTGCACTAAGCCTAGCGAAGACGCAATATCGGTCATGTTGTATTTAAAGCCGGGCGCGACGACGTCATAGGCCCAACTGGAGCGTGGATCAGTAAATCGGTTGAATACGTCGCGATCAATGCCATGTAGGCGCATTGTTCGCGCCCTGGCAGCAATAGTTGCGTCGGAGGTGACCAGCATGCCGCCTTCGCCTGTGGTCATAGTTTTGTTCGCATAGAAGCTGAAAGCGGTGACATCGGCGCCGCATTTACCGACATTGAGACCCTGGTGGTGTGCTGGCAACGCGTGGGCTGCATCTTCAAGAATCCGCAGGTTATACTTGTCGGCGATTGTTCGGAGGGCTGTCATGTCACACATGCGGCCGGCGAAATGTACTGGCATGATGACTTTAGTTCTCGGCGTGACTGCTTCCTCGACGCACTTAGGGTCAAGGCAAAGGGTTGCGGCATTGATGTCTATCAGAACTGGGTGCGCACCGAGATAGCGCACGACTTCTGCGGTAGCGGTAAAAGTTAGCGTTGGCACGATGACCTCGTCGCCTGGACCGACGCCAAGCGCCTCGAGCCCGAGATGCAGGGCCGCTGTAGCCGAGTTCACCGCCACGGATTCGACGCCCCCCCCAAGGAATTCGCTGAACGCCATTTCAAATGCGGCTGTCTTCGGCCCTGTTGTTAGCCACCCCGAACGCAGGCATTCTGTTACAGCGGTGATCTCGTCTTCACTGATCGACGGACGGAAGAACGGAACGGTTTCTGTTTTCAAATGGCCTCTCCTTGAATTGGACCGGTGCTTTTCGATCCTTTTCGAAAACGCTCGATTAATCCCGCCGTTGCATCTAACCCCTTCGACTGACGCAACTCTTCAAAATAAAAGCTCTTGGCGTTACGCCCGATTTCATCGCGGCGTTCCGGCCCGTCGGCGATTAGGTTGCGAACTGACTGAGCCAACGCCTTTGCGTCACCTGGTTGGAATACATATCCGGCGTCTGCTTGTCTTACCAAATCGGCGGCGTTTCCGGCTACGCCCATAAGAATGGGGCGACCAGCATAAAGGTAAGCCTGTGTTTTGGACGGAATAGTGATGCGAAACAGCGGGTCGTCGGTCAGATGCACTAGCAGTGCGTCCGCGGCTGTGAGGAAGTGTTGAACATCACGTAAGGGCACCCGGGGCAGAAAGCGTACATTTGATAACTTAAGCTGACGTGTGCGTTCCGCCAAGCGATCCCTGTCGATCCCACCGCCCATGAAGTAAAATACACAGTCTGGGTGTTCAATGTGCAGTCTTTCGGCAGCGTCAATGACTGCGTCGAGCTGTTGTGCGGCCCCCATATTTCCAGCAAACAGTACGCGAAACCCGTCATTTGCATCAAACCCATTAGGGAGGTTGAGGTCTTCAATCGGCTCCGGCTCGTCGGCCCAATTGTAAACGATCGTAATCTTGTCGGCTGGAACGCCGCGGTTAATGAGCAAAGATTTGAAACCTGGCGATAAAACTAGAATGTGGTCGCACCTTCGATACAGTAGATTACAAGCGGCGTTGGCAATCCTCAGCAAGAAACGGTTTTGCAGCATTCCCGAAGAACCCAGTGAATCCGGCCACATGTCTTGGACGTCCAACAGGACGGGTGTTTTACGAAAAAGCTTGACCGCGATAGCTGCCAATCCTGCGGTGAGAGCTGGATAATAGACGTAGACTAAGTCAGGTTTGCGAGCACGAAACGTAAGGTAAAAGAACGACGTGATCATAAAGCTAGTATAGCAGAGAATACGCTTCATTGTTGAACTGTCATGCGATGGATATATCGCTAGTCGCGTGATCTCTGTATCATTTACCCTCTCGCGCAAGATTGGTTTTATCCTGAAACCGTCATAGATTCTTCCTCCAGGGTAATTCGGGAAACCGGTGACGACCTCTACTTCGAAACCGCGATCCTGGAGCCCAGCCACAAAGTCTATGCCCTTTAGCGTAGGTTCTGGTTCGAAGAGTTGAGTTAAGTGAACTATTCGCGGCCGACAGACAGCGTGTTCTGGTTTGTTAGTCTGGGGCATATGGGGGATTGGTCCGGATTTCATCCAACGTAATTGACAGCGGGGCATTTCAAAGCGCAAACGTGCACCATTGTGGTGTTAGTGGCGAAATAGTCAGTGGGGATGGGTTGAATGAGATTCATGGCGTTTGGTTTCGGGAAGGTTTGCTTCGTGCATTAGATATTGTTCTCGACCAAAGTACAATTAGGTTGTGATCCTCCCCCACTGAAGTGGTCCGCCCGTATAGTTAGGAAACGGAGGATCGAATATGGGAATCAAGCGACACAAGCCGGAAGAGATTGTCACGAAGTTATGGCAGGTTGAGGTGCTATGCGGCCAGGGGATGCCGCGTGTTGATGCCATCCGCCAGGTGCAGATAGCAGATGTTGGGTACACCTTAGCCGACTGTCCAGTTTCCTGGGGCCACTTCAGGTGAAATGTCTCGCCATAGTCGTTTGATCAGAAGAACCAATACAAATCCACCTCCGGATGCTAAGGCTGTGAACATCGAGACGTTCGTCAACAGCATAGCGAGCGGGACGAGTGTTAGTGACAGAAACTTGTCGTTAACACTACGTGTAATGCGGTTTGCTAACCCCAGAAAACCTCCCAGTAGTATGCCTACCAACAAAACGCCAATGGGACCCGCTGCCGCGACACCATCCGTCGCCCAAACGCCGGAATTAGCGTTGGCGTTGGGGTGTCCGAACTGATACTCGCTGATAACACGGCCGACTGGAAGATCATATGGGTAGTCTACCAGGGCAGAGATTCCAGTGATGTGCGAATAATATGTGAGCGGATTATTCGAAAAAAACTCCAAATAAAGGTTGAAAATCATGGCTTGGATTGCAATGCCACGAAGCACAATTTGATCGATTAAATAGGATGCGACGTATCCGAAACTGCTGTCGGTAGACAGATTTACGGTAATGGCAATTGAGATTGACAACACAGGTATCAGAAACAAAAGGTGCATTCGCCTGGGAAAGTTGATCTTATTAAATAAGTGAACCAGGAGGATGAATGAGAATACCACGAAAGTGCTCTTGGATGCAGTAATCATGAAGATCGTTGATAAGACGGCAAAACTCAAAAGAATGAAGTCTTTTCGGCCAATATGAAGCCCGATCGCGAGAAGCAAAGGTGCGAAAAGATACGTAGACCAGAGGATTAGGTATCCGAATAGAGCGCCGATCCCGAACTCTGAGGCACTAGCGCGCTGTGTGTAGATGTCTTCAATGCCTGAAAACCTCATGATCGAATGAAAGCGAACAACTAGGATCACTTGGATCAAAACTATGAATGCTATGAAGAGCCTCGTATAAGTGCCCTTTCTCAGTGTTTTTCGCCTTCTGCTTGTTGTTTGTGCATTTGGTGGGACCCACCGAATCCCGTACGCAGCCTTCGATATCGTTACCGACAGAATGAATGAGATTAGTAATGAAAGTTGATACGCGGCAACGCCAGTATTAAGGCTGTTTGACAAACCAATCGTGATTTGAATCGGGACAAAGCTTAGAGTGTAGAGAAGCCAATGCACATAATCAGAGGCAGCCTTGGCGCGTGTTGGCAGAAATAGAAAGCCAAAAAGGCTGCAAGCAACCCCTAAAAAATACAATTCATCATTGTTTTCGCTGAGGCGAAATCCAAAATACTCCCATTTTGGGTAAACGTTGTGTTCGTAGAAGTATGAAAACAAAAAGATATACAACAACAAGAACAAACCGCCGACCAGAAAGCTGACACGAATCCGTATGCTAGGCACCCGATAGGAGTTTGCAGTCATGCTCACTTTTTACCACTCACAAGAATCCGTTTCGCCAAAGCAGAGTAATCGAGCATCCTTTGCGCAAGTTTGAGCGAACGCTTCTTCATGGCTTCGATGTCAACATGGGACAAGTCGTGGAAGGCTTTTCTAAGCCCCTCCTCAGAATCTACCAACCAGCCATTCCCTACAATATAGGGTTCATGCGCAGGCAAAGAGTCAAGGATGAGCGCGCAGCTGCAGCAAAGGCTGTGTTGCATGGTGGCTGATTGTGTTCCGGGTTGCAGGTAAACGTCAGCGGCGCACAGGAGTTCTGTCAACTCATCGGCGCCTTGCCAGCCGAGAAACGTTATGCGTTGGTCTGCTACAATCAACGCCTCGCATTCCTCGCGGATTTCCTCCTGTAGGACACCGGCAATCACAAAACGCAGATGTGGATTTTCGGTCTGTGCAAAAGCGCGCAGCGACTGTGGAAGTTTTTTTAGCCGGTTTTGCTTGCCCGACTGGACGATCAAAAGATCGCTGTCACTTGTGCAAAGCCGCCGGCGTGTTGAAACGCGCATCTTTTCACTTGCCTCGCGAGGGGGAATACGTCCTCCCAAAGGGTAGAACTCAAGCTGCTTGGGGGGTATTTTGTAGATGTCACGCGCGTAATCCATCATGGTCAACGAAACGCACAAAAGGGGACCCGACGATGTCATTGCGCGCCGCAGGATCGGTGCGTAGAACCTCTTGTGCAGGATTTCGCGCGACAACAGACTTCTTCCGCTGTTGATTGCGTCGGAATGGCTGTCGATATTGAACACCACTCTCGGAGTGTCGCGAACATACCGGGCAACCGTTCTCAATTCCCATGCCGATGAGCCGTGGAACATGATCGCGTCTGGGGTAAACTCTTCGAGAATGTCACGCACTCCTGGGTAGGACCGAAGCCGGCGAGCCAAGACATGCGGGATTCGTCGACGATATCGAAGACGGATTACGCGAGCTCCTTCAACTCCCGTGTAGTCGTCAGCTTCGGTGTAGAAAACATGCCCCTGCGCGTCGAAGGTTTCTGTCGACGCCACAACCAAAACTTCGTGGCCCGCGCGCACATGCTCTCGAACGAGTTCATTCTCTTGGTACAGCCGACCATCAATAAAAAAACTTGAAAGGCAGAAATGAATGATCTTCAAAGGTAAGCCTCAATTAGAGCTTTGGGGTCAGAGAATTGGGCTGCGCGAAGTTTCAGTGTTTTATCGTCCCAGTTCCACCAGCACAGCTCCATCAATTGATGCACTGTTTTCGGCGGAAAGCGATCTTTGAGAAACCGGGCAGGCACTCCACCAACAATCGAGTATGGGGCAACATCGTGCGTTACGACGGCGCCCATAGCGACCACCGCCCCATCACCTATCCGAGCCCCTGAAACAATCTTTGCACCATGACCAATCCAGACGTCGTTCCCAATCGTGGTCAACGCAATCCGCGGAGCAGGTGTCGCGTTTAATACTAGCTTGAATGGATTGCGACCAGAATGGAAAAGGGGGCTAGTCGAGACATTCTTGATTGCATGAGGCGCACCACCGATCATCACTTTGTCAGCAATGGACGTGAAGCGACCGATGCGAGCGTTCACGATCATACAATCCGCCCCGCAGTATGTGAACTTGTCAATCTCGCTTCCTACAACCTGGGAAGCGGCACCAACCTTTGCCTTGGCGTCAATTCGAGAGTTGCGGACAGCGCGGGGACGCATCCCCCCCAAAGCTCTCACAAGTCCATAAAGGATTGTCATCTCGACCTCACTACACTCAGCACCACGCCAGCATACACGAAGTAGAACACGATACCAGAAATTGCAAACGCCTCGACATAACCAATCGATGGCACCGAGCCCAAAAAGTAGACTAGTCCCGGACGCAGGAACACACCAAAAATCTGAAGTATCATAGCTTTCCATTGATTATTGGTGACATGCAGCGCCACCGCAACGGGGGAAACTGTAAGTTGCATTAGCATCCATGGTGCAATCAGAGAAATGATCGTTCCGGATCGAGCCCATTCGCTGCCGAAGATCCACGGAAAGATCGAAGGCGCGAGGAGTGCTGCCATTACCATCGGGCCAAGGCCGATCAGAAATAGACGGCCCATCATTTTTCTAGTGAAAGAGGCCAGTTGCCCCAGTCGCAGTTCCTCCCGAACCCGGGATGCGTAGACTTGAGACACTGATGTTCCTAGCAGAGTCATCGGGGCAGCCATGATTTGCATTGCCAAGAATAGCTGTCCGGCCTCATTATTTCCGAAGGCGGCAATAATCAGAATTGGAACCTGGAAACCAGCTACGTTGGCAAGTGCTTCTGGTGTCGAAAAAACTGGAAAACGGTGGTACAAGCGAAGTGTTTTCACCATTTTTCCGAGACTAACAGAACGGAACTTCTCCCGGTCAAGCCTAAAAGCTTGTGCCGCCAAAGACAGTCCCCCGGCACCAATTGCAAGTATGTTTCCGAGCATCAAGCCAAATGGTGCTAAGCCTAGCCAGCCAAGAAGCAGCATCGTAGCGGCTCCGACCCCAGATTGGCCTATTCGAGTTTTCGATATAGAGTGAAAGCGGCGTGCTCGTGTCGCCCAAAACTGGAATATAGAATAGCTGGAAATAAAGACCACGCTCAGTGATGTAACCCACAAATACTTAGATATTTCTGGGTTTCCAATCAAAATGGCGATTTCGGACGGTATGAGAAGTGAAACAAGCAACACAATTGCGGAAATTGTAGTTGAAAAAAAAGCTGCCAGGCAAAGAAGGGCGGCGGCGTCGCTCTCGGAATCAGCTAGTGGAATGGCAAGATCAAGGCGCAAACACGAAACAACGGCAACCGTGTTGGTTATTGCCATAAAGACAGCAAGTAATGCGAAGTCGTTCGGACTGTAAAGCCTTGTGACGAGTGGCATTGCCGCCAATAGGATGACTCGCCCAAGCACTGTTCCAAACGTGAGTTGAGCGATATCGCGAAAAACAGAACTATTCCAAAAATTCACGAAAGCTCGCCTTTAATGAGAAGATCCGTCAATAGACATACCAAAAGTCAGGTTTCACGGATTGATGTCTTCAGGTTTTTGAGGAAATCTCTATGGGGAATCGCGAAGTTCCCGGTTACCGTCTGCTGTGATCTCACATTCTTGGTTACAACTGATCCGATTGAAACCCGAGCCTTCTTGCCCACGGAAACCCTACTACTAATCTGTGCGCCCGGGCCAATAAATGCATCATCACCAACGATGACGTGACCCATAATCTGCGAACCTGCGCATACGATTGTGCGCTGACCGACGTTTGCGCCATGCCCAATATAGACCCCCGCGTCAATCTTGGCGCAAGATTGGACATGTGTGTTTCGGTAGGAGAAGCCCTTACTTATTGTGCAATTTGCACCAATTTCCACATTAGGCCCAATGCTCAAATCTCCGTCGTGTTTGGGGCTGATCGTTCCCCTGCTGGTTCGCTGGTGTTGGAACGTATCTAGCCCGAGAACAGCGCCAGCTCGAATGATTGCACCATCTCCAATTGTCGTGCCAGGTTGTACGACAGCAAATGGCTCCAGTGTGACGTGCTTCCCAATGGTCACACCGCGGTCGGCAACAAACGCCCCCTCGGTCTCTGAGGACGGGTGGATGAAGCTCTCATCGAAATCTCTTTTCTTTGCTAAAGCATCGATCAGCATGAAGAACGCCCAATTTGGATCGTCACATATTATAACCTCAATGTCGCTTCGAACGCCTTTAGAAATCTCCTGGGTGCAGATCACGCCTGTAATGGATGGGTTGTCGTTGAGGGATGTTGCAAACCGCCCATCTTTGAGAAAGGACAAAATGTTGTTGAGGTGGTTCGCGTGGACATCTCCAATACCAGAAAAGTGATGGCCTCTCGAGCTTATGCCCGTTGCTTGAAGTATTAACTTAGAGTCGATCATGTTGTCCTTTCTCGGTCGGTTTTGAGTCATTCGCTCATCTTAGCCAATTACGATAAACGAATCATTTTGGGGAAGGTTTCTCAAAAACCGCTTCGATGCTCATTCACGCCATTATGATACAGTCGTTTCCTGTTTGATAATAGGTGCTTGCTTTATGCTTTCACCACATTATTAGCTGGGGAGCGATACACACCGCGGCTGTCGATGATGACCTGCGCGTTCTCTCGGATCATGTCATAGTCAAACTTAGTATGATCGGTCGCAAGGACGACGGCGTCGTAGCTGGCCACTACCTCGCCGGACAATTTTACCGAAGACAGTTCGAACTCGTGCTCGCGCATTTTTGGAAAAATGGGAACATGTGGGTCTGAATAGGCTACGTCTGCACCAGCTGTGCGTAGCAATTCCATGATTTCAACCGCAGGGCTTTCACGCATATCGTCGACGTTTTTTTTGTAGGCAATGCCGAGAACCAGAATTCGAGAACCCATAAGAGGCTTTCCATGCTCATTCAGTGCACTGACGGTCTTTCTGACGACATATTCCGGCATAGCGCGGTTTACCTCACCCGACAGTTCAATAAAGCGAGTGTGTAGTCCGTATTCACGTGCTTTCCAGGTCAGATAGAATGGATCGATTGGAATGCAGTGCCCTCCTAAGCCAGGGCCTGGGTAGTATGGGGTGAAACCGAAAGGTTTGGTTGCTGCCGCGTCAACAACTTCGAAAATATCGATTCCCATGCGGTCAGCGACAGTTTTCATTTCGTTGACCAGGCCAATATTTACAGCGCGGTGAATATTTTCCAGCAGTTTTGTCATTTCAGCGGTCTTTGTTGATGTGACCGGCACGATTCGGTTAATGATCTTGCCATATAGGGCTTTACCAGCTTCGAGGCAGGCCGGAGTGTGGCCTCCGATCACTTTGGGAATGGTTTCGGTCGAGAAGTTTGCATTGCCTGGATCTTCGCGTTCCGGCGAATAGACTAAGAAAATGTTCTCTCCAACATTCAGTCCTCCCAAGGTAAGCCGAGGAAGCAGTTCTTCCTCAGTAGTGCCGGGGTAGGTGGTGCTCTCCAGTGAAACAATCTGGCCTGGCCGAAGGTGGGGGGTGATTGAGTCAATGGTGTTGACTACATAGCTCAGGTCTGGCTCTCGGTACTTGTTGAGTGGTGTTGGGACGCAAATAATTAGAGCATCGGCTTCCGAAGCGCGGCCAAACTCAGTAGTACATTCCATTCCTGACCTGTTTGCTTGCGCGATATCGGTGTTGCTGATGTGCTCGATGTGGGATTTTCCCGCGTTCAGAGCTTCGATTTTCGCTTCATCAATGTCGAATCCGATCACCTTGTAGCCCAGCTGGGCAAAGCGAAGCGCCAAAGGTTGGCCGACGTAGCCCATGCCGAATACGCCGATGGTGGCCTCGCCGGCCTCCAGCTTCTCAATCAGTGTCGACCCGATCTCAGTCTTTGGGTGAGCAGTCATAGCTTTCCTTTCGGCCTTCCGGGTTGGTTGAAGAGTGACGGCCGCTCGAGTTTTTTCTCCTGCGGCGTCGAAGTCTCCACTGTGATGCTGCTGGTTCTTCTGCATTAAAGGTAACCTAGTGGCAAACAAATAGGCGGTGGGTTGTGTGCCGCTTGCGAAATTTTCGGCTACAGCAATTTTGATGCGGCGAGACGAGACAAGGTTTCTCGGGTAGCCTCACGGCCTTTAGCTCTTTGAGGAAGTTGGGATCATATCTTCAGGTGTCATCCTGCATGTCCGACAGTAAATGGCGCCGGGTGATCTCATGATATTGTGCGCCTTTAGGGGAGGGAGCGTCTAGCAAAAACGCAATACAATTTACTATACAGCATACGGCATCTGGATGATGCAAGTTATTGATATTGCGTGAGTTGGTTGAGCTTGTGGCGGACTTCGTCTCCGCCACCATGCCCTTTGTGTGAATTTGATTGGGTCGCCTTGGGCGACCCTTTTACTTTATTATATTGGGAAAAGTGCGTTTCTTTGATTGTCTTGAGTTTTCTTCGGTCGTGCCTATACTCATTCCTTGAGTGGTATGAAGTGTGGTATTGTAGATGGCCCTGTCTGGGAAGCTGACAAAGAAACTGGTCGAGATCCTTGGCGCGGGGCGGCATGGCGACGGCAACGGGTTGTATCTTGTGGTTGATCCCTCCGGTGCACGTCGATGGATCGTACGAGTTGTGGTCAAAGGCCAGAAGAACAAGAAGGGCGCTCCCTTGCGCACCGACTTTGGTTTGGGGGGAGCGGGCATCGTCACGATCAACCAAGCCCGCGAACGGGCGCTGGAGTGTCGGCGCATGGCCAAGCAGGGCCTGAACCCCCGTTTTAATGCCGCTGTGGAGATACCAACTTTTGAAGAGATTGCGCAGCAGGTGCATATCGACCGGATGCCGACGTGGAAAAGCACCAAACACGGCCAGCAACCCCTCGGGGGCGGTTGATGATTGAGGCAGAATTGGCTGTTCGCCAAGTTGCCACCTGTCCTGGGGGAAATTATGAGGGACTAGCGCGGCATCTATCGGGAGGAACCTCTACTCACGATCTCAGCCCGCGCCAGGACCGGACCTTCATAATTGCAATGATTTTGCTAGCGATGCTGAGGCACAAAAATACTTCCTAGCTCAAGGGGGCCCAATCAATGATCCCAACGGTTTGGAGGCCGACGGGGATGGCTTGGCCTGTGAATGGGGTAACAGCGCAGAGTCGAGCGTTGTATCAAGCACCACGTTTAGTAGCTCCAACCATAGCCCGGCCTCGTTGCTATACGGGTCCTAGAGGTGGAACTTACACAATTACTGCAAGTGGAAATAGGAATTACGACGGCTGTTAGAAGCGTAGTTTCGGGCGCTTGATCTTAATGGTGCCGCGAAGCGGAGATTGACTGCACGGAGCGTAGATTGACCGATGCTGCATGAATCTTAAGCTTCCGCACTTGGTGACGCGGCAAGAAAATTCATTTTCTCCCTTCCAGCCCCAAAGGCACCGCGTTTTCAGATTCACGGTTTTCGCTTTTGATCAGGCCAGCCCATGCCTCAAGGATCATTCGACGTTCGTCTAGAAGTTCGTCGGCCTGCCACAGCTTATAGTTCGCTTCAGCGCCGGATGCGGCCATTGCGGTGTGGTTCAATGCCCGGTCCACGACATAGCGACTTTGGCCGCTGGTGAATTCATTCATGTGAGTTGAAAATCCACGGCGAAAGTCGTGAAAAACCCATGGTTCCATGCTTTCACCGTCGCCCAGAGGTCCATGTTCCTTCAACTCTCTCGTGATTAGGCCATCAAGGCGTTTCTTGGCCTTGCTAACACCAGAAATGGGCGTGGTGCCCGTCGTAGTGAACACGAAGCTATGAGGGGCATCACGCCTATCTCTGGCCTTTTTGCGGGCGACGTGGGCGGCGTGCAACTCCTGCAGCTCAGTTAGGGCGGGTGTGCTAAGTGGGGTTATATCAGGTTGCCCATTTTTCATTCGCTCGCCAGGGGTGTTTATGACGGCCTCGAACAGGTTCACCTCATCCCAAGGTAGGGCAAGTATAATCTGGCGGCGCTGTCCGGTCAGCATCATCAGGCGGATCGCGGGCCCCCAAATTCCCATCTCATACGACGCGCGCCAGATTGCCCCCAGCTCATCTATGCTCAACAATCGATCTCGCTTCACGCTGGCTCCGGATTTGGATTTTCTCAGTCCGGTCATGGGGTTTTGTGAAATTATGGCTGCACGTTCGTCGTCTTCGTTGCTTGCCCAATTAAAAAATGCAGACATTGCTGCTCGGATCAGCTCAGCCATGCGCGGTGTGGGCTTGCCGCGAACCCCGGTGCGCCGTCGGTTGACCATCTCTCGGATGTGACTGCGCTCAATCTCTGCGAGGGGCATGGTCTCGCAGCCCTCAAAGGCTCGGTCGAGGTCGCGGCGGCGTTCTGCTCCACGGCGTAGGCGGGACAGCTCGGCCATCTGGTATAGGTCAAGTGCTTCGGCCACGGATACGCGTGCTGCGTCAGCGGCCAGTGCGACCTTGCGCTCGGCTACTACGTCTGTCCCTGCATCGAGCTCTTTTGATAGATCAGCGGCTTTGCTACGTGCTTCCTTGAGGCTCAGGCCCGCAGGACCATAAACGCCCAATGTGATGGTTCTTTTTATCTTGGTTCCCCTAACGCGCTTTTCGAAGATGAAAGTTTTCCGCCCAGATGCAGCCACGCGAAGGCGAAGGCCCGGCATTGCAGCATCGCTTAATTCAATCTTACCGGCTTCGGGCGGCGTGGTGTTTTTGACGCTGTTTTCAGTCAGGACCTTCATTTTAGTTCCTCTGCCTTGTCCGTTATGTTTCGTTTGCGGACAAATTGCGGACATTTGTGCCGAGCTTCGTGCGGACCAATCCGGACGTTCATGGAAGAATATGGGCAGACTATTGGCAGCGCAAGCTCAATAAAATAGAGCAATTATTGAAGGATAGTCGATATGTGGTGGACGGGTTCGGTCGGTAATGGATGGCTACGGATTTCCTAAGGAAGTATTGGGTCTTTTGATTGTGGATCAAGAGGTCCCCCGTTCGAGCCGGGGTGTCGGTACCATCAAACCAGTGACTTAGAAGATACTCCTGAAAAAGTTGGAACGTGTTGG